>ENA-UPSM01000016-UPSM01000016.1-activated-sludge-metagenome-genome-assembly--contig:-NODE-16-length-241122-cov-10.553050_pt1 | contig 241122 bp, 203 predicted proteins | sample MGYA00238181_ERZ773283 | MGnify/ENA primary metagenome ERZ773283 (study PRJEB29023, sample SAMN05720199) | activated sludge metagenome | isolation source: Anaerobic digester | place: Japan... | reverse complement strand
CTCAACTTTACTACAAAAGCCCTATTTGCTTAACTCATTTTTGGCGAAGGTATTGCATTACAAGCAAAATTATGTTACAGTTTGACAGGTCAAAATTTCTGGCTTACACTTTGGCAGAACAACATCATCGCGAAAGGTATTACATGGAGAATAAAAGCAGGCCAAAAATTGGATTAGCCCTGGGTGGCGGAGGTGCAAGAGGTCTGGCACATATTGGCGTATTAAAAGTCTTGGAAGAAGCCAAAATTCCCATTGATTGCCTGTCTGGAACCAGCATGGGGGGAATTATTGCGGCTGCCTATGCTGCGGGTCTGCCCGTCAGCAATATTGAAGAGCGCGCGATGAAGTTAGCACATGTTCGGGAGTTGGTGAAACTCATGGATGTCTCTCGCCGGCGTCGAGGGCTTTTAGAAGGCACTCGTGTACGGGCATATCTAAAGCAATTGTTTGGCGAGGATTTGCGGATTGAAGCCCTGAAACTGCCGTTAGCTCTGGTTGCCGTTGATCTAATCAAAGCTCAAAAGGTTGTTTTTCAGAGCGGTCCTTTATTAACTGCGGTTATGGCTACATCTGCTTTTCCCGGGCTTTTTTCGCCAATAGACCTTGATGGTTTACGCCTTGTGGATGGTGGAGTGTTGGATAACGTCCCCATGATCGAAGCCAGGCAGATGGGGGCAGATATATTGATTGCAGTTGACGTGCAGGTGAATCCCTTTACCGCCGCCCCATTAGGGGTGATACCAGGAAAACCACAATGGCTGGTTCCCATGCCAGAATTCTTCATGGATTTTTACTGGTCCATATTAATGATGATGGCGCAAGTTACGAGCCAACAGGTTTTAGAATTCAAGCCTGAGGTACTGGTGGAGCCGCCCATCCCCAATGAGATTACTATGTTTTTGGGGTTTCCACACGCCGAAAAAATTATTTCAGCCGGTGAAACAGCCGCGCGCGAAGCCCTGCCAGCTATTCTAAAATTACTGGGGCGGGACGGTTAGGCTTTCTTGCGAAACAGACCACTTAACAGCACAACCAGGCCTACCGCAATGATGGCAACCGGCCAGTATTGTTGGATTATTATTCCGCCGCCCAGAAAAGCGCCAAACACCACAAAATTAACCACACCAATAAGGATCACCCACATGGCTCCAATCAGGGCGCCCCGATCCCGGCTCATCAAGCCAGCTAAAAGAATGCCAACGCCAACCCCAACAATGATAAGCGCCCAAGCATAGGCCCAGCTTTCCCATCTTCCAGTTGCATTTTGCCAATAGAGCAAACCACCAACTGTGCTGATGATCATAGCTGGGATCATCAGCCCGGGGGACCATGAAACCAATCCTACCAGTGCAAATAAGCCGCCAATACCCAAAATAGCAATCGGCCAGGTGTCTGCGCCGTAGGCAAATGCTTTAATGGCTGGGACAACTTCAATTGAGAGGAACCAGGCTCCAAGCAAAATGAGAATGAGTGCGGTTGCAATGTTACCTTTTTTCATTGTAAATTCCTTTCATTTCGTTTATCTATGAAATCCGCGTCGCATCAAGAGCAAGTAGATGCCAAATATAATCAAGCCAACTGATCCCGTATTGCCAATAAAATGCAATGCGCTGTCTGGGGCACCGCCAATATAAAGCCCCCACCCCGTGACAGCCAGAATGCCCCCCGGAATTAGCGGCCACCAGGTAAATTTGGCGGTTATAACCCGGCTAAAGAGCGTGATTAAACCCCAGCCCAGAGCAAAAACTACCAGCATTGAACCCGTACGCGCCAATGCTGAAGAGGTGTCTCCCGGAATCCCCCACCCCACGTATACACCGGGGCCAATTCCTAACAATAAAGCCCCCGGAATTATTAACCCCAGCAAATGTTTAAAAGTTCCAGTAGCCAGCAAGACAATACCTAATGCCGTAACAATGTAGAGCACAAAATCCAGGAAACGCAGCGAACTCAATAAGAAACATCCACCAGTGGAACCGATGATTGCTGCCGGGATCAGCGCCCACCAGTAAAACTGCTTATCCAGAAGCGAAAAGCCGGCTATAAAAATCCACCCCAGGGCAAAAGAAATCAGGGCAAAGCCAATGCGTTGAGGCCAGTTCAAATAATCAAGGTTTTGATTAAGCAGGAAATACGCACTGGCACCTAATCCCAACACCAAGGCCCCGCCAATCTTCAAACCAGGTTTGTGATAGATTGTGCCGCCGATTAATAAACCCACCCCAAGCAGTGGGGCAATAATCAAAGTCAGCCATCCCGTATTGAGGAATTGATCTAATAAAAACAGCGCTCCAATGGATATGAAGGCAATACCAATAACCATTGTGACCATTAAATTGGGTTTGTTGGTAGATGAATTGGTCTGTTGCATTGGCTTCCTCGGGAAAATAGGATTTCTGTTTGCAGTGTTATTGTAAATAAGGAGCTGTTTTATTGGAATAGACCAGAAGTCACAATTGGAGGCATACTAAGAAAGTGAACTGGTTATATCAGGCCATATTCTTTGGCTTTTAATACCGCCTGCGCACGGTCTCGCACGCTCATTTTATTCAAAATACTGGTAACGTGGTTTTTAACCGTTCCTTCTGCGATGACGAGTGTATCGGCTATTTCTTTATTGCTGGCTCCTGTGGCTACGAGGCGCAAGACTTCTAGCTCGCGGTTGGACAGCGGTTCTACTAAAGAGAGATCACTTCGGTGTGTTGGCGGGGCCAACCGTGAAAATTCAGCAACAACTTTGGCTGTAATCGAAGGGAGCAAGAAATATTCTCCCCGTGCGGCAGCGCGAATAGCCTCATAGAGCTTTTCTGAATTGACATCTTTAAGCAGATATCCTACCGCCCCACCGCGCAAACCATCAAACACCGATTCCTCATCGTCGAATGTTGTTAAGACGATAACTTTACAATCGGGCAGCGTACTCTTCAAGCGCTTGGTAGCAGTCACGCCATCCATGATGGGCATGCGCAGATCCATCAACACCACGTCCGGTTGATGCTGGGCTGCCAGGCGCAGCGCTTCTTCACCATTAGATGCTTCGCCAATGACCTCAATATCATCTCGAATTGACAGGATGGTGCGAACCCCTTCGCGAAACAGCGCCTGATCATCGACAATTAACACACGAATTGATTTCATCCAGGAACTCCAACTTCCATTGTAAAGCCTTCTCCTTTTGAGGATTGAACGTTAAATCGTCCGCGCAGAAGATTCACTCGCTCTTGCAATCCTGGCAGCCCAAAGCCGCCAATTGGGTCTTCGGAGCCAATGCCATTGTCATGCAGGCGCAGCATCACTTCGCCAGGATTTTGATAGTCCAATGTAACCAAAAGCCTGGTGGCTTCTGAATGTTTACAGGCGTTGTTGATGCCCTCTTGAGCAGCCCGATAAAGAGTCAAATGCGCCGTTGGTGATAAAGGCCGCGGCGTGCCTAATACCTGCAGTTCCGGGTGAAGTGGGGTGCCGTCGCAGTGTGATAATAATTTTGCGATCGTACTGGGTAACGGTTGCGTTTGCTCGGGCGCTGTTCGCAAAGCCGCAACAGATTGCCGTACATCGGTTAATGCTTCCTGGGTTAATTCGCTGGCTTTACTCAAAGATCTTTGCGCTTTATCGGGGTCTGACTTCATCACTGCGCCAGCCGCCTGTATCTGCATATAGATTGTGGTCAGGTAATGCCCCAAACCATCGTGAATTTCTCGGGCCAGGCGGTTACGCTCACGGGTAACGGTTAATTCTTCCAATTCGCCTGCCAGGCGCTCAACTTCTTTGCGCGCTTTTTCTTCTTCAACTGCAGTTTGTGTAAAAATGATCACAAAAATAAGCCCCGCAAAAAAGGTGGGCAAAACAGACCAAACTGTTACCCAACTCCCAGAATACACTAGGACTGCAATGGTGTAAGCACAGGCCGATACGGCATTTGTCAGATAGCCCCAGCGCTCTGGCAGCAAGATCACTGCATGGGCCGCCAATGGCAGCATAACCAGGGCATTAAAACCAGCGCCACGCGTTAAATAAACAATCGCAGAGCCAATGGGTATCTGGATGGCAAAATAGAGAATTCGAATGGCCAAAACATTTGAACGTGATGAAAATGCGTATCCATATATTCCCCACAGAATGTATATGATCCCCAGCAAGGCAATAATGCCAATTTCCAGCAAGGTGGCATCTTGAATAACGCTAAAGGTGGCAAAGTAAGAAGCCAGCACAACCACTGCAAAGGCCAGATCGGCGCTGCTGCTCAGGGAGGTAACGGGGCGGGAGGAGCGTTCCATATCGCAATTATAGCACTTGAAAAGCAATCCCCCCGCCGTAAGGCGAGGGGATTGACCTCAACAAACTAACAGATCAGTAGAAGGATTACTTCTTGATCTGAGCCATCTGCTCAGCGAGGATTTCGTTGGCCTTGGTGTTCAGGTCATCAAGTGTGGTCTTGACATCGGCACCATCAGCAATCGCGGCCATGGCGGCGTTCACTTCTTCGCGGACGAAGTCGTAACCAGGAACGGGGGGCTCAAAGTGCGAGTACTGGAGCATGTCGAAGGAAGTCTTGAAGGCAGGATTGGCGGCGAAGTAATCGGTCAAACCTTCGGCAACGCTGGCGCGAACCGGGAAGTAACCGCTAACTTCGGCCCAGGTGGTCTGAACTTCCTTGCTAGTGTAGTACTTGAGGAAGAGCCAGGTGGCCAGTTCGCGTTCGGGGGAACCGCTCTTGGGCATGCTGACGCTGGCGCCATAAACATTCATGGTGGGTTCAGCGGTGGTGTAGGGGATGGCCGCAACGGACCAGGCATGGCCGGCGCCTTCGCTGGCGGCAGTGCCGTAGTAGGGCAGGCCAGAGCTGGAGCCAATGGAGAAGAGCAGGGTGCCATTGCCAAAGTCAGTCTGGTCGCCGTAGGATTCGGTGACGAGCTTGGCGCAGTTATCGGTGAACAGACCCTGCAGGAAGGTCATGGCGTCGATAGCGGCCTGGCTGTTGTAGGTAAATTCGCCCTTTTCGTAATCATAGATATCGCCACCAAAGGCGAAGGTCCAGGAAGCGAAGCGGGAAGCATCGATGCTCAGCTCGTAACCATAGGAGCCTTCAGCAGTAGCTTTAGTGAAGGGGGTGGTGGCGGCTTTGCAGGCCATTTCTTTAAACTGCTCGGGGGTCTGGGGAGGAGTGGTGTAACCCAGCTCGGTCAGCCAGTCCTGATTGTAGTACAGGACTTCCATGGAGCGGTTGGGGGGGAAGCCCAGGCGGGCATTGCCAAAGTTGGGGAAGATATCCTGAGCGAAGAAGCCAGGGAAGAAGTCGGCCTGATCTTCAGCAGAGAGGCCCCACTTTTCGCTGTTGACCAGGGTGTTCATGTCAACCAGAGAGTCAGCCAGCTGGTAGGTCGCGGCCTGGTTCTGGTAAGCAACAACCAGATCGGGAACATCGGCAGTGTTCAGGATGGGCAGCATTTTGTTGAAGATATCAGCATAGGCGCCCTGGTATTCGGCGGTCACGGTGATGCCATACTCATTGGTCTTGTTGAATTCATCAACAATGGCCAGCAGGGCTTCTTCGCGAGCCTTGGTGTGATTGTGCCAGAAAACAATGCTCTGGCCAGAAGGATCAACGCCAGCCCATTCGTCAACAACGGGGGCTTCGGTGGGAACTTCGGTCACAACCTCAGTCACCACTTCGGTGGGGGCTTCGGTAACAACTTCAGTTGGGACCTCAGTCGGGGCCGGGGTCGGGGTGCAGGCTGCCAAGATCATGGCGGCGATCATCAGAACAGCCATCAGCCCAAATAGCTTGGTTTTCATTTTTTCTTCCTCCTTGAGAAGATAAAAAGGGTGAATGTGTATAACGGAGTTTTTCTCCGATATCACCAAGATAGAAGCTATCCCTTCAGGCCGGTTGTGGCGATACCTTCAGTGAACTGCTTCTGGGTGAAGAAGTATACCACTAAAATCGGCAAGAGGGAGATTACAGCGCCTGCCATTAACAAATGTGTTTCGGGGCCTGCTTCAGTGACGAAGGTCCAGAGCCCCACCATCAAGGGGCGCCAGGTTTCACGGGTGGTGACCAGCAGGGGCCAGGCAAAAGCATTCCAGGCACCAATAAAGCCGAATAACACCACCGTCATCATCGGAGCCTTACTGATGGGCAGCACAATTTGCATCAGGAAGCGGAAATGACCAGCGCCGTCAATGCGGGCAGCATCATACAACTCATTAGGCACCTGGGAGAAGAATTGTTTCAACAAGAAAATGCTAAAGGCATTTGCCATGAACGGCACCGTCAACGCCTGAAGTGTGTTCAGCCACGATCCTCCCGGTAGCGGCAAGATGGCGCCGCGAATCATCAACAGGTTGGGCAGCAAAGTTACGGTTTCGGGGATCATCATGGTGGCCAGCAAGATGGCAAAAATCGCGTCGCGTCCCCAGAATTTGATTCGTCCAAACGCGTAACCTGCCAGGGTGGATGTAACCACCAGGCCGACCACGGTTGTTACAGTAATGATTACGCTGTTCAGGAAGTATTTTGCAAACTTCGCCTGTTCCCAGGCGTCGATATAATTTTGGAATTGAGGAGCCGCAGGCAGCCATTTACGATTGATCGTTTCGCCCAGGGTCATTAAAGAGGTTGATGTCATCCAGAAGAACGGCAGGAATGCCACCAGGGCACCAAAGATCAGGATCAGATACAGGAAGCTGCGTGACAATATGCGTCGCAACTTGAAAGCGTTATCTTTCTTCCTTGTTTCACTGCTGACCGGGAGATGAGTGGGATTATCCATAGAACACCTTGTTGCCGAGGAGTTTATTTTGAGCAAAAGTCAATCCGAGAATAATCAGAAACAGGATAATCGCCTGGGCGGCAGCATATCCATAGTTATTGGCCTTATAAAAGATTTTAAAAATCTCTACGCTGGCTGTCTGTACTGTGTTCTGCGCTGATGGCGTTTGCATGACGTACAGGTGGTTGAATGCTTTGAATGTACCAATAAATGAGATCAAGAAGAGGTAGAAAGTCACCGGAGAAATGAGCGGGAAGGTGATGGATCGGAATAAATCCCAGCCGCTGGCGCCATCAATCTCGGCCGCTTCATAAATTTCTTTTGAAATGGAGCCCAGTCCGGCCAGGAAAATCACCGTGTTGTAACCGACAAATGTCCAGACACCAAAGAGAATAATCGTGACCAAGGCCATGCTTGGCCCGGCCCAAAAACCAGGAAGATTGATCCCCAGGATTTCAAGCAAGGGGCGGGGTTCAAATAACCACTTTTGAGGTTCAATACCCAGCCATCCCAAGACGATATTAGCCAATGAGGTTTCGCGCGGATTGAAAATAATCCGAAATACAACGGCCGTAGATACCACCGGGGTAATATACGGCAAAAAGTAAATCATCCGGAAAAATTCTTTACCGCGGATGTTCTGGAACAGTACATAGGCCAATAAGAGCGCCAGTCCAAGTTGAATGGGGACGGTACCAAAGGCATAAAAAACGGTCACCACTAGAGAGGTCAAGAAGTCCTCGTCGCCGGCGGCCATCATTTTGCCCCAGCCCATTGAAAGCAATACGCCCATAACGATCAATAATGCGGCTGCTATTAACCCAACAATCAGTTTGCGGCGCTTTTGGGCTTTGAAAGCGTTGTTCCAAACCCAGTAAGCCAGAACCAACAGGGCAACGCCGGCAAGAAACAGACCTACCCCGGTCCAATCTCCCAGCGCCCGGGTGAAGTTGGATGGGTCAACAGCAAATTCTCCCTTAGTCACACGCCAGTTAAACAGGCTCATATAGATGGCGTATCCAATTGGGAATAAGCCGAAAACCCCAATAATCAGAAAAGCAGGGAGTATAAAGAGGTAGGCGGTAAGATTTTCTTTGACGCGAGCAATTACAGAGGCCCGGCTGCGAGTTGCCGGTGGCATAGAGGAAGAGACTGTAGCGGTCAAATTGAACCTCCTGGTCGGGTGGTTAGAACACAGACATTAAAAGCATACCATACTTTAGAATATTCGTCGTTTTTGACAGGTTAAGAATTTGTAAATTGACCAGCGCATTTAGGGAAAAACAAATCGGGCTAAAACCGGATCGTGGTCGCCCAGCCGTTCGGAACCATATAGTAAGGCATTGACATGAACAATATCAATATCATTCAAGTTGCGATACATATTAGGGCTGGCCAGGATATGATCCAAAACCTGAGCATTGCCTTCATAAACATATGTATATTGTTCCTCAGCCGGCAGCACGGTGACAAGATTTGTCAGCTCATTACCCATCAAAGTGACCAGTGGATTTGAAAACTGAAAGTCATTCAAGTCGCCAGTAACAAGGATATTGGCCTGTGGGTCTAAACGCAGTAATTCGGCAACAAAATCATTCAACACCTGGGCTTGCTTGACTCTTTGAGTTTCGGAGGTGAGCAGCGGGGGTTGAAATTCACCGAACAGGGCTGTATCACCGCCTTTTGAATTGAGGTGATTGGCAACCACAAAGATTGTTTGACCGCGAAAAACAAATTCGCCAACTAAAGGTTTGCGGCTTTCAAGAAAAGCAGAATTTGTCGGGTCTACCCGGCCAGGGCTAAAGGAGAGGTGCGTGCCAGTGGCATCTTGAACCCATTCCACAGCCGTAATCGCATCTCCACCGGCACGGTCCACAAATGTGAGGCCGCGGTCTGTTCGGAAAAGGAATCCGACCCGGATGTTCCCACCCGATTCGCCGCCATCTCGGTTAGGTTTGGGTGCAATATCGCGGAACTGATATACGGGACCGCCGGCCGCAATCACGGCATCAACAATCATCTGGTAAGTCTGGCTGGCATCCACTTCATCATTCATTCCAGGGCCATTATTGTCCTGGATTTCTACCAGCGTGATGAGGTCGGGGGATTGTAAGTGATTAACGATTTGGTTCGCTAAAGTTTCAAACCGCTCGGGAAGGTCCAGAGGGTCCAGATTTTCCACGTTGAAGGTGGCTACACTTAATTCATCGTCACTGGCGGGTGTAGCAATTTCTGGCTCAAATCCGCCAGAGGTAAAGGTGGGCTTCTTGAGTGGCTGAAGCTTGAAGGCTCCAAATGTGTAGTCCAAAATGCCGACAATGGGGTCTATGGAATAGTCGCCGGTCATTACAAGCGGCAAAGACCGCAAGCTGTCATCCAGTAGAATGCGCTCAGGGTTGTAATCATCCTTTTGGATGACAAGTGCGCCGGCGGCGCTGAGCAAACCGGCATTTTCTCCACCATCTACAACGATGGGAATTTCTTTATAAGCCGACGAAGGCCCTACGGCTAAAGCATCATTAACCTGAACCAGCATGCTTTCCATGCTCTCGTAGAAATCAATCCCATCCTCGTCTGGATCAAAAACATCGAGGCTGTCGTTATCGATAATCTTGTTGGGCGGCGTACGTCCACCCTGCCCAATAATGACTGGTTCTGGAACAGCTTGATCACTGGATAAAACCGTAAATTCGCTCTGCACCAGCTCGGTGATGGGCAGGTAGCCTGCTTCAGCGCCGCTGGCATAGAATTCATCGATTTCGCCGCTAACCAAGACCAGATCTCCAACCTTGACGCGGGGCGGGTATTTTGTGAAGACCAGGAGGCCTTCTGAGGTTGCCAGATTATTGTCCGGTTGAAGTGACTGAATATAATAGCCGTCTCCGCGCAAAGCAGTTACTACGCCCTGCACATTTTCAACTGTATCCCCCTCATATGGGGAGAAATGCCCAGCGCCCTGGATTTCAGCAATAGACGGGCCGGTCGGTGTCGTTTCTGTTGGTGTGAGGACCGGGACGGCTGTTGTTGCGGTGGGTTGGATTGGAGCCACATCTGTTTTACACGCGGTTAGCAGCAACGCGCACAGAATGGCGATGATGAACATGGTGTATGCCGATTTTTTCATGAGAATCCTGCCTGTCTGTTAAAATTAAGCTATTATAGCTGTAAATGGGTTTAGCCAAACTGATAAAGTTAATCAATTCTGGGGTCATGTGTCCCGGTTGTCAGACGTATTATCATTACAGTTGGGTTCAGTAATTTCAGGTTGGAAAGATTGCCAAACTACGGTGCGTATCCGAATGGCGCGGTGAATGGATGCGCTGAGATGGGCGCCGAATAAAATAATCCACCCTGTTAGGTAGGTCCAGAGCATCAGAAGTGCAACGGTGCCCAATGAGCCATAAATCAGTTCATATCTTAATAGGCCGCGGCCTAAAAACCATCCAATTCCCAGAGAGGTAAGCTGCAGAAACAGGGTCGCAATAGCAGCACCAATTGCAGCGGCAACCCAGTTCACTTTGGTTGGCGGAACCCAGGTGTACAAAATAAACGAAAAAAGCAAAGTGGCTCCCCAGACCGCCAAGCGTGGCAAAATTGCGTATCCGCCCATGGGAGTTGGCAGGCCCACAACTTTGGGGAACAAGTTAACCATTGCGTTTAGAACCCAGGCTAAGAATAAAAGCGCAGTCACGGAGGCAATCATTTCAATCGCAAAAACCCGCTGTTGAATGAAATTACGGGGTTTTATGCCTGGCCAGGCACGGTCGATGTTTCGAACCAACACCGCAAAAAAAGCAGACGATGACCAAAGCAGGCCAACCAACCCAATGATACCAACGGGGCCGCGAAGATCAATGACTTTGCCGATCGTGTCTGCAATTAATGGTTCAAACAGCGGCGCAAATTCCTGGACAAAGGATGTGATTTCTTTGTAAACCCAGGCCTTTTCCAGAACATAGCTCCCGGCAGCTACAATAAACAACAAGAGAGGGAATAGAGAAAAGAACGCGTAGTAAGCCATGCTGGCAGCGGCTTCTGCAGAGCGTGATTGGCCAAACTGCGCAAATGCGGATTGAAGTACCGCCAAGGTCCCTCCTGTCAGGCGGTTAATATGCTGAAGCAATCGCTCAAAAAAATCTTTCTGATTCACGGCGCTTAGTCTTGATTCTAACGCGTTTGCCCCAATTGTGATTAAATCTATGCTGCTCATTTAGAGTATAATTATTTGGGTTTTGCACCAAGTACCAATCAATTCACCATGTCTGGAGGACAATCTAATGAATATTCCTGTTGATCTCAAGTATACCGGCTCTGATGAATGGGTTCGGGTTGAGGGCAATGTGGCGACTATTGGGGTAACCGACTTCGCCCAGAGCCAGCTTTCAGATATTGTCTATTTCGAACTCAAGGTGGATGCCGGCGATGTGGTCAAAAAAGGCGCCGCGGTGGCGACGATGGAATCCGTCAAGGCGGCAGCAGATGTGAGCACGCCAGTTTCCGGCAAAATTATTGAGGTAAATGAGAACCTGGGTGATGATTTTGAAAAAATCAACACCGACCCCTATGGCGCTGCCTGGATGGTTAGGGTTGAATTGAGCAACCCGGCTGAAGTGACCGACCTGATGGGCGCGGCTGCCTATCAAAAATCCTGCGAGGAGCGCGGACACTAATGTTTACCCCTCATACCGAGTCCGAACGCGATGAAATGCTTCGGGCCATCGGTGTGGACAGATTGGAAGATCTGTTCCGCGACGTGCCTGAGGCGGTACGTTTCCCAAAGCTAAATTTGCCGCCGGCTATGACCGAGATGGAGATCCTGGCAGAAATGCAGGGCATCTCCGAGATCAATGAAACGACCAATGAGCTGACCTGCTTTTTAGGCGCTGGTGCATATCGGCACTACATCCCGGCTGCAGTAGACAGCATTTTACGGCGCAGCGAGTTTTATACCGCTTACACGCCCTATCAACCAGAAGTATCTCAAGGAACGCTGCAGGCGATTTTTGAGTACCAAAGTATGGTGGCTGCTCTGACCGGGATGGAAGTAAGCAACGCCTCACACTATGATGGCGCAACTGCGACTGCTGAAGCCGCTGTTTTGGCTTATCACCACTTCCGCGGCAAGCGGACAAAGATGATTGTGTCACCCACGCTCCACCCACATTACCGGGCCACGCTGCGCACGTATCTTAGTGGTTACAAGGATCTGTGCTGCATTGACGGTGATGGCGCCGACAGCGATCCAATGAAGGGTCCGGAGCAATTACTGCCGCTGCTTGATCTGAATACGGCACTGGTAATTGTGCAGTATCCAGATTTCCTCGGGCGGCTTTATGACTTAACCGAATTCGCGGAAAAAGTGCATGCAGTTGGTGCACTTCTGGCTGTGGCTGTAAATCCAATTGCTTTAGGTTTATTCAAAACCCCCGGCGATTTTGGTGCCGATATTGTGGTTGGTGATGGGCAGCCGCTGGGAATCCCACTATCTTACGGTGGGCCTTACCTTGGTCTGTTTGCCACACGTAAAGAGTTTGTGCGCAAGATATCGGGACGTCTGGTCGGTGAAACAGTGGACGCCGAGGGACGCCGGGGATATGTTTTGACGCTGACCGCACGCGAGCAGCATATTCGCCGCGACAAGGCCACATCCAATATTTGCTCCAACCAAGGATTGATTGCGTTGGCTTCCACAGTTTATATGAGCCTGTTAGGAAAAAGCGGACTGCGGAAAGTCGCGGAACTCTGCTACCATAAGGCGCATTACGCTGCTGATCAGATTGCAGCACTGAAAGGCTTCCATGTTGTTGGAGGAGCGCCTTTCTTCAATGAGTTTATTGTCGAATGTCCAATGCCGGCAGCCGATATCAATGAACGCCTGTTAGAGTACGACATTCTGGGCGGTTATGCGCTCGGACAAGAGTACCCAGGGATGGAAAACCATCTGCTGGTTGCGGTGACTGAAATGAACTCTCGAGCCGACATTGATCTGCTCTGCGAAGCATTGGAGGAGGTAAGCCATGACTGAGCCTACCATCTATGAACTTTCATCACCAGGGCGCGTTGGTGTCCGCTACCCAGACGCCGATGTGCCTCTGGCACCGCTGCCATCCGAACTGCTGCGAGCAGATTTACCCATGCCAGAAGTGGCTGAAAATGAGGTTGTGCGGCACTTCACCCGCCTGTCTCAATTGAATTACTGCATTGATCAGGGTGTCTATCCTCTGGGATCCTGCACGATGAAATACAATCCCAAAATCAATGAGGATACCGCCCGGTTATCCGGTTTTGCGTACACACATCCGCTGCAGCCGATTGAGACGGTTCAGGGCAATCTGGCGTTGATGTACGAGCTCCAGCAGTACCTGCAGGAAATCTCTGGCTTCGCTGGCTGCACCCTGCAACCAGCTGCAGGTGCACATGGTGAGTTTGTGGGCGTGATGATTATCCGGGCATATCACCAGAGCCGCGGTGATGCAAAACGCACCAAGATCCTCATTCCGGACTCGGCCCACGGCACAAACCCTGCCACATCCACCATGAGCGGCTTTGAGGTTGTGCCAGTAGCGAGTGATGCACGGGGAAATGTGGACCTGGAATCTCTGCGAGCTGTGTGCGATGATACCGTTGCTGGATTGATGCTGACCAATCCGAATACGCTGGGGTTGTTTGATGAGCACGTCACCGATATCATCCAGATTGTGCACGCGGCTGGCGGTTTAGTTTATGGTGACGGCGCCAACCTGAATGCACTGCTCGGGATCGCTCGCCCGGGTGATATTGGCTTTGATATCATGCATATCAACCTGCACAAGACTTTCTCAACCCCGCATGGCGGTGGCGGTCCGGGTTCTGGACCGGTCTGTGTGACGGCGCATCTGGTGGATTTCCTGCCGGATCCGGTTGTTGGTATTGTTGAACCGGGAACGGCAGACATGCCGCCGCTGTATGGCTTTGTGCATCCCGAAAAGAGCATTGGCCGCGTGAAAGCATTCCACGGACACTTTGGGATGCACGTGCGGGCGTTTACTTACATCTCGATGCATGGTGCGGATGGCCTGCGGCAGATCGCAGAATATGCGGTGCTGAATGCAAACTACGTGCTTTCGCGGTTACGTGACACCTATCACCTGGCATATGACCGCGTTTGTATGCATGAGTTTGTTGTTGAAGGTCGTTGGGATGACGCCCCAGGCGTCATTGCGTTGGATATCTCCAAACGGCTGATGGATTATAAATATCACCCGCCGACAAACTACTTCCCTTTAATCGTTCACGAAGCGTTGATGATTGAGCCTACGGAGACGGAAAGCAAACAGGCACTGGATGCCTTTGCTGATGTGTTGATCAAGATCGCTGAAGAAGCGCATACGCAACCAGAATTACTCAAAGAAGCTCCGCATATCACGCCAATTGGCAGGCTGGATGAAGTCAAGGCTGCCAAAGAGCTTGTGTTATGCTGCTGGCTGCCTGAGAAGTCTGAGTAACCTCATCATAGAAGGCCGCCTGATTGGGCGGCCTTTTTGTTTTCTTTTGTGAGAGGAGCCCATCATGAGCGAAACCGCAACTGCTATCAAGCAAGAAACCCGCAAACTCAAACGAGAATTGACACTCTTGCCGTTGTTTGCACTGATCTACTTTACCGTCTGTGGCGGCACTTTTGGGATTGAATCGTTGATTGGGTGGTCGGGGCCTGGTATGGCACTGATCCTGATTGCCGTGACGCCAATTGTATTCAGTATTCCCAATATGCTCATGGTACGCGAGATGAACTCAATGATGCCCGTCGAAGGCGGGTATTATCATTGGGTCAAGCAGGCTTATGGTCCCTTTGCCGGGTTTATGGCTGGCTGGATGAACTGGGTTGTATCCTGGGTGGATGTATCAATTTACCCGGTACTGGCAGCCTATTATCTGGGGCAGATGATCCCCGGTTTGCGCGAGGGCACTCAAATTGCCGGCATCTGGGTGGACGGATGGGTGTTGCAATGGCTGGTTGCGTTGGTTATTATCTGGGGCATCAGTGCGCTCAATATTCGAGGGGCGCGGCTAACGGGTTTGACTGCTAACTGGATTGGAATTGCCATGCTCGTCCCGCTGGTGTTGACCACCATTGTTGGGATCTACAACTGGATTCATGGCGGCGTTACGATTTCCCTCCCGCTGTTACCTGATGGGCAGAGCGGTTTTAGCGGAATCACCAGTTCGTTGAGTGTGGGGTTATTTGTTGTGATGTGGAATTATATGGGCTGGGAACTGCCCACCGCGGCAGGTGACGAAATTGTGAACCCCAAGCGGACTTATCCACTGGCAATGACCCTTGTGTTGGTCGCGGCTATTCTAACGTACTCGCTTCCAGTGGTTGCTGGTTTATATGGCGGAGCCGGGAATGACGGTCGGTATCTGCTCTGGGGGCAGGAAGAATACGAAGAAGGTCAGGGAATTGGCCCTGTCATGGCCGAATATGGCGTTAACGATGAGAAGCTGACGGAATGGGAAGTCAATCCTCAAAGCTCTGTTGGTTGGCAATTTCCAGATATTGCTTACCGATTGGGCGAGATTGCCAGCGGGGTTAAGAACAGTCCATTGGCCAGGGCACTGGGATCAAGTGTGGCCTTTGCTGCTGTTCTCAGTATGGTGGGGCTGTTTATCGGAAACAGCCTGGGAGGAACGCGCGTGCCGTTTGCTATGGCAGAAGACGGTATGATGCCCAAATGGATGGTCAAGGTACATCCCAAATACGGCACTCCATGGGTAGCCATTGTATTTTGCGGCGTACTTTTTTCCATATTTTCGTTACAGACATTCCAACTTCTGGTTGTGGTTGATGTCTTGTTGAATATGCTGGTTTTGCTGGCGCAGCTATTTGCTCTTTGGAAACTGCGCTCCAGCCATCCGCATGTTCATCGGCAGAAGGTTCCCGGGGGCACCCTGGGATTAGTGCTGGTTACGCTGGGGCCAACGCTCTTTGCGGTTTTTGCCATTTACAGCCAATTTGTGGAGGAGGGAATTACCTCGATATCCTGGGCTTTGGTTGCCATGCTGGTTGGGACCGCGTTATATTTCCCAATCAAACGCTATATTAAACCCGGGGTGCCAGACGTGGATCCTTTTGTCACAGAAGAGGAGACTGTTTGAGGCATGCAAATCTGGCGGATTGATTTACAAAATCAAACTCTGCAACAGAGCCTTGTGCCGCCTGCATGGAATCGCCTGGGTGGAAGAGGCCTTTCGGCGCGCATCCTGTTGGACGAAATTGATCCAGCATGTGACCCATTAAGTCCGGGGAATGCACTGGTCTTTTCGCCGGGTCTTCTTGTTGGACATATGCTCTCAAGCTGCGATCGCATATCCATAGGTGGTAAAAGCCCACTAACGCAGGGAATTAAGGAGAGTAATGCTGGCGGCACAACAGGTCTGCATCTGGCGCGTCTGGGCATCAAAGCCCTAATTTTGAAAAACCACGCCAAAAGCGAATGGTGGATTTTGCATCTGTCGATAAATGGCGTGCGTTTTGACCATGCTGATGAAATTGTTGGCATGGGTGCATACCAATCAGCACAATGGCTCATCGAACATTATGGCTCCCAAAATGCCATGGCGTTAATTGGTCCAGGTGGTGAGCGGCAGTTGAGATCGGCCGGGATATTAAACCTTGATCAGGAGGGCTCCCCTACTCGAATCAGTGCCCGGGGCGGATTGGGAGCCGTTATGGGGGCGATGCGGCTGAAGGCAATTGTAATTGACAGCCAGGGTGGGGAAAAAACAGATCTGGTTGATGAGCAGGCTTTTCGGAAGGCGCAAAAAGCGTTTGTTGAGGCGCTCATTGCCCACCCACAAACTGCAATCTATCGTGATTATGGAACGGCTGGTGTGGCCGCAATGTGTAATGCCTTTGGCGCTCTGCCCACGCGGGGTTTTTCGGCTGGTCAATTTGAAAATATCGATTTAATCGATGGCGATCACTTGCGCACCACCCTGCAGGAACGCGGTGGAGAGGCTCAGACAACGCATGCTTGCATGCCGGGCTGCGTGATTCGCTGTTCAAATGTCTTTGCTGCCCTTGATGGGAAAGCGGTTGTATCGCCGCTGGAGTATGAAACCATTGGGCTAATGGGCTCCAACCTGGGGATTGAAAGTTTAGATATCATTGCCCGGCTTAACTGGCTGGTCAATGATCTGGGATTGGATTCGATTGATGTTGGCGCTGCGCTTGGGCTTGCTGCCAGAGCGGGACTGATGCGATTTGGCGATGGAGACAGTGCGTTGAAGTTGATGGATGAGGTTTTCCAGGGGACAGCACTGGGCAATGCCATTGGCAACGGAGCCGCAGCTACTGGCAAATATCTGGGGATAGAAGAAATTCCGGTGGTCAAAGGCCAGGCAATCTCTGCATATGATCCGCGTGCAGTGAAGGGTACCGGCGTTACTTATGCTACATCGCCGCAGGGGGCTGATCATACCGCAGGCTTAACGCTGAGGGCTAAAGTGGATCACCTGGACCCACATGCGCAAGTCGAGGTATCTCGCAATGCCCAAATCAACATGGCGGGTTACGATACATTAGGGGCCTGCATCTTTGCGGGTTTCGGCTTTGCGTCGGCGCCTTCTGCCCTACGCGATTTGTTGAATGCGCGGTATGGCTGGGAGGTTGAAGAGAATATTCTGCAACAATTGGGGAGCGAAACGCTGCGGCTAGAACTTGAATTCAACCGCCAAGCGGGGTTCACCCCTGCTGATGACCGTATGCCGCAATGGCTGTGTCGAACACCGCTGCCACCAACTGCTGCCGTCTTTGATGTCAGTGATGAAGAATTAGATACGGTATTTTCAAGCTTGTGATATAATGGCTACACGCAATTTTATTATTTTGCTTTTTGAAGTATAATTTTTGCATACTCAAGGAGGATGATTCCGTGGCTAATTTGTACTTTGATATTCCTGAACCGATCCGTATCAAGGCTATTGAGGCCGGCGCGCCGAAGCCCCAACTCAGCATCACACTGCAAGCCGCCCCCGAAAAGGCTGCTTTGGGATATCCCGGTAAAAACGCGGGAGACGTTTTATTCAACGGCGCAGCAGGGACGCTGCTTGTTTCGCTGGGCGAAGCCCCCAAAATGATCACCGACACCTTCCGGGTCGCCGGTGGATCGGTTGGCCGGTGGCTGGTACAGAATGCGGCTCCGTCGGCCGAGGTTTCGGTTAACAATGTCAACGGGTTTGGCATTCCGAATGCCCTGGCAGCATTTTGTGAAGGCCTTCTGCTTGGGGTCTTCAAATTTGAGCGTCACAAGAAAGCATCAAACTCAATTGAGCCAATTACCATATCGGTGCGAGCACAGAACGGCGTAGATGGTGTCGAGGCAGTCGTCCGACGGGCAACCATCCTGGCCCGGGCTGTCAATCTGGCGCGTGACTGGGGGCACGAGCCCGCCAATGTTATCAATCCGGTAACGCTGGCAGAACGAGCCGTGGCCCTTTCTGAGCGATATGGCCTAAAATGCACAGTTCTGGACGAAATGAAATTGGAAGAAATCGGCGCGGGTGCGATTTTATCGGTTGGTAAAGGCAGCCACCAAACCCCGCCGCGGATTATCGTACTTGAATACGCCGGTAAAAACGCCGCTGCTGACGCGCAACCTGTTGTGCTGGTCGGCAAAGGTCTGACGTTTGATTCTGGCGGTTATTCGATGAAAGATACCGCCAATATGCAAGGGATGAAGTACGATAAATGCGGCGCAATGGCTGTATTGGCGGCGATTGCGGCTGCAGCAGAGCTTGGAGTTTCTACGCCTATTGTGGCCATCATTGGGGCGGCAGAGAATATGGTGTCTTCCTATGCCTACCGCCCAGACGACTTGATTACTTCGCTGGCTGGCAAAACGATTGAAATTATCAGCACCGACGCAGAAGGCCGGCTTGTTCTGGCAGACTGCCTGACTTATGCTCAGCGTAAATATTCAGCCCGGGCTGTGATTGACCTGGCAACGCTAACCGGCGGAGTTGTTGTGGCGCTTGGTCGTTTGCGCGCCGGCATTCTTTCAAACAATACGGCCCTCTCCGAGCAGCTTGAGGCTGCGGGAGAACGCACGCACGAGCGTCTTTGGCCACTGCCGCTTGATGAAGAATACTTCCAACTGCTGAAAAGCGATGACGGCGACATGAAAAACTCTGCTACGGTGCGAGAAGCACATCCGATTGTCGGTGGGATTTTCCTGCGCCAGTTTGTAGAGGATACTGTCCCGTGGGCACATCTGGACATTGCTGGTCTGGCCGACACCCCCAAGGATTCGTCGTATTGCCCACGCGGCGCGACTGGCTTTGGCGTCCGCTTGCTGATCGATTACCTTGAAAACCTGTAAAACACCCTAAACCAGAGTAGACTGGAATCAAAAAAAACCTGCGCACATGGACCATGTGCGCAGGTTTTGAATTAATCAGGCTCTAGGCAGTGAGAGCGTTTTTTACCCAGGGGATCACCTGGTCAAGTGCTTCAGATAAGCGACCGGGGTCTTTTCCGCCCGCCTGAGCAAGATTGGGGCGGCCTCCCCCGCTCCCGCCAATGACACCGGCAATCGATTTGACCAGGTTTCCGGCCTGTAGACCACGCTTAATCAGGTCGTCAGTAATGGCAGCAATTAAAACCGGGCGATCTTGGAATGCACTGCCAAGCACCACCACCCCACTTGGGTAACGCTGGCGGAAACGATCCGTCATGTGGCGGAGTGTTTCTGCATCGGCGTTGGGCAGCAGAGCAGTCAAGACCGGGACGCCGTTCACAAGCGGAACATTTTGCAAATGAGCATCAAATTCATAAGCAACCAATTCCTGTCGCAAGCGTTCAACCTGCTTTTCGGCTTGCCCCAATTCATCCAAAACCGCACTGACGCGGCCTGGCAGTTCGTCAAATGAGCAGGCCAGGTGACCAGCCGCCTGACGCAAAGCACGCGTACGGAGCTGAACCAGTTCATATGCACCGCGCCCGGTTACAGCTTCAATGCGGCGAACCCCTGCAGCTGCGCTTCCTTCACTAACAATCAGGAACAGGCCGATGTCGTTCGTGTTCTCAACATGGGTACCGCCACACAGCTCGTAAGAATGCGGATGATGCGCATCGCCAATTGTTACGGTGCGAACCTCTTCGCCATATTTTTCGCCAAAAAGGGCCATTGCCCCTTCTGCCATTGCCTGACTAAGCGACTTTGTGACTATGCGCACATTTTGATTGGCAAGGATTGCTCGATTAACTCCCGCCTCAACTTCTTCCAGGTCGGCGGCGCTGATCGCTTCGGGATGTGTAAAGTCAAAGCGCAAGCGATCTGGAGTGACAGACGAACCGGCCTGGCGGGCATGTTCTCCAAGCACGCGCTGCAATTCCGCGTGAAGCAGATGTGTGCCCGTATGATTACGCATAATGTCGCGGCGGCGCTGCATATCTACGCGAGCAATTGCCTCATCCCCTACACGAGGCGTACCACGGGTAACCTCGCCTACATGCACAATCAAACCAGCAGCAGGCTTGCGAATATCGTCCACGCGGATCTCCCATTCGCCTGTTTCAGCCGCTGAAATTGTGCCGTAGTCTGACACTTGACCGCCAGATTCGACATATAGACAAGTCTTTGGCAGGATAATTTCCACCCGGCTGCCTGGCTGGGCTACATCGATCGTAAAGCCATCCTGCAAAAGGGCCAAGACACTGCCGCCAACCTCGACAATCGGTTCGCCGTGGGAATAGGGATCGTATGCCACACCGCGAGAATCGAGCTTGCCTTCAGCCTGCAGGTTCTCAAAAATCGAGCGGTAGACCTCAACGTCCTCGCCACCCATAGACCCCATGGCTTTGCCGCCGCCCGAAGCCAGGCGGTGTTCTTCCATTGCCGCGCGAAAGCCAACTTCGTCAACATCCAGTCCCTGCTCGCGAGCGATATCACGCGTAATCTCCAATGGGAGGCCGTGGGTTGCATAAAGATCAAAAGCGGCTGTGCCATCCATCGTGGTCTGATTTGTTTGCTTCATTTCAGCCAATAAATCATCTAAATGCCCCAGGCCTGATTCGATGGTGCGCTGGAAACGTTTTTCCTCACGAGTGAGGTTATCGAGGATTGCTTTCTGGTTACGGCGCAATTCAGGGTAAGCGTCGCCATAAATTTCAACCACAACCGACGCAAGGTTGGCCATAAAGGGCTCGGTCAAACCAAGCTTGCGGCCAAATCGAGCAGCACGGCGCACAATCATACGGCATACATAATTGCGGCCAATATTCCCAGGAACAACGCCATCGGCAATCAAAAAGGCGGCTGTTCGGCTATGGTCGGCCAATACGCGGTAAGGTGTAATATTGGCCTGGCGTTCAGCATCGTTTTGATTCGATAATTCTTGCACTGCATCCATGACCGGAGATAGCAGGTCAGTGGCATAGTTTGACGGGACATCTTGAAGAATAGAGACAATTCGCTCCAGGCCCATGCCGGTATCTACATGCCGGGAGGGTAATGGTTCCAATTCAGTGGCTGACAGACGGTTGTACTGGATGAACACCAGATTCCATATTTCCGTGAACCGCTGGCAATCTCCGTTGACACTGCAAACATGACCAGGTACATTTTGTTTATTGCAGAATGCCAGACCGCGATCAACATTGATTTCGGTGCAGGGTCCACAGGGGCCGGTTTCAGCCATTTCCCAGAAATTATCTTTGCGCCCAAACGGCAATACATGGGTGGGGTCAATTCCCGGCTGCCGGCGCCAGGCTGCTGCGGCCTCATCATCGGCGGGGATATTACCTTTATCATCCTGAAAATAAGAGATCCATAAATTAGCAGGGTCTAATCCCCAAACGCGGGTTAATAACTCCCAGGCCCAGGAAATCGCTTCAGCCTTGTAATAATCTCCAAAAGACCAGTTGCCGAGCATTTCAAAAAAGGTGTGGTGTGTATCGTCCCGCCCAACATCATCCAGATCGTTGTGCTTACCGGCCACACGCATACACTTTTGCGAATTGACCGCCCGGGTATAAGGACGGTGATCTGTTCCCAAAAACACGTCTTTGAACTGCACCATGCCGGCGTTCGTGAACAGCAGCGTAGCGTCTCCCCCGGGCACCAAGGAAGAGGATGCCACAAAGGTGTGTCCGTGTTCCAAGAAAAAGTCAATAAACGACTGCCGAATTTGAGCACCAGTTAATGGTTTCATCATGCTTTCTCCATGCGTAAGATTTTCATCAGCAAAAGTTAGGCTTCGATTATACGCCAGGAGATAGTAAGAATCAATCCGGCGAGATTCAGAGAATGGCAAATTTAGCGGGACAGCGCCAGTTTTGTCACCTTGCCTTCCCGATTCAATGTCACTCGAGCAATGGATGTATGGGTACATCGATCAATCTGAGTTTGCTGACTAAAAACCACAACAGTACGACCATCATCCGGATTGAATTTGGCTCGCCCAGAAAGTGCGCACCCTGGACAAGGATTTTCCGGATGGGCACATGGTGGACGAGGTGCGTTAACAAAAATTGTGGCTTGTTCTAAGCCCGGCAAGTACGGTGCAACCACCTGCTTGACCTGTTGAAGGGCTTCGTCAGAAATTCTGACGACGGGCGAAGTATGACAATCATTTGACGCACTTCGATCACAAACGGTTTTTACAGACAGAGCTAATTTTGTTCGTTCAACGCCTTTGCTTGCCGAAATCAATCCTTCTTCTGGGGCAGATAAAGGGTCGCCAAACAAAATGAAAGAAATTAGCGTCTTTTGATCTTCACCATCGAGATAACCCTGGCGCCGCATCAATTCCTGGGCAAATTGAACTTTAGCCTGGAGCAAGGCTTCGCCAACGCAATGGCCATCTCGCAGCAATTTCCAAAAACGGTAAGCCATTAAATCGGCTCCGGCCAACGGCATGGTGACCGCCCCATAGCTGGTACAGGTTGAGCCAACAAAAGCATGTGCGCCAATCGATAAAAAGCGCAAAGCAATGGAAGAGGTCGTCGTTTTCTCGTCACGCAGATTTGCGCCATAACAGGCTTCACTAAAAATCACATCCGGGCGATGTCCATTAGAACGAAGATTGGCGGGCGTCAACGCAACCGGATAATCAGGGCCGATTAGCGGGTCGTTGAGCGCGCGCTGACCAAACCATTCAGCAGAATCGGGGACGCCATGCAGGTTATAATACCCGAGGGAAGCGCTTAATGGTAGAGCATTTGGAAGACCAGTTGATTCTTGAGGAGGGGAAGCCAGCAGTGCTTTTTGCTGCCCGGCTGCGCGGAAAACCGCCTGCGAAGAGCGTCGCCATGCAGCGGCGGTGTAGCCGAACCCGGCAGTTTTGGGGCGCGAGAACAGCTTCTTAATATTTCTTTGCCACCAAGACGGATCAAACCAATATATTTGCTTATGGCGGTCTTGATCGCTTGCCAAGAACTTGCGATGAAAGCGGATCGCCTGGCGGATTTGCTGCAGCACCAGTCCAGCATCTGCGCCGCTTTCGCCAGGAAGCCGACCTACAGGCCATTCGGGGATATAGTAATTGGCGTCCTGGGTTGCGTAGGGGTTATCCGATAACACCTCTGTGTCTGGATCATCAAGGGGATTGGGAAGCCGATGGAACGGCACAATTGCCGGTCCGCCGACGATCAACAGGGCGCCAATCCGTTCACCTCGCTGCGCCAGTGAACGATCCAGGTCGACAAGAGCCAGTTTGAGCTTCCAAGGATCCTGCAAAGTTGACACGGGTTCCAGGCCACATTCATGAGCGATACTGGGGTTATCGGGATAAAAGACCATTGCGCCCCAGCCTTTGCGCTCCCGCACAGCTGCGGCAAGCTGGCGCAATTCAGCATCTAAAATTGCAGCGGTTTTAGCTCCATAGACCGACTTTAATTGCTGCTCAACAGAAAAAATGACATAAACCGGAAAACGGCCGTCTAGATGGGCCAGGCCGGGTTGTTTGATCCGTCGGGCAATTTGCTCAATCTCGGCTTCGGCGGCAACTACATCGTCAGAGGGGACGCTCTTGGGAGGCATCTGTGGCATATTCAACGGGGCAGACGGTGAAGCGGGCGGAGCGGCGGGAAGCTGGTTCCAACCCAGCACAGCTACCACATCGGATGGCAAGGGTAAATCAAAATTGATTGCCATTTTATCCGGCCAGAGGGTGCGGAAGGGATGATCTTCCCCCAACCAGCGGCGCGTCACCAACCCGGCAGCATCATCAGCAGCACAGCGATGCAGCATGGCAACTGCTTCGTCGGAGCGCCCAAGCTCAAGCGCGGCCTGAGCCACACCCAGGCGAAACTGCAGGCAGGCGGGCCAATGCTGATGATACTGTGCAGCCAGAGCATGGGCAGTTTTCAAGTCACCTCTACGGCGAGCCAGTTTCAACCGCAATACAGATAGTAGTGGTATCTCGGTGTTTGCGGCGGTGATAGACAGGGATTTCTCAGCCTGTTCAAGGTTGTTTTCGTTCAGCAACTGCAAGACATTCCAAAGGTCGACCATTTGTTGGGGGTTTTCTGCCTCATCCGGGCGGTCAAGCAGATCAAAGACCGCTTTGTTCTCGGGGTCAAGATGATGCAAAGATTCCAGAGTCGGGCGGGCCATGTCGGCGCGGCCATCCAACAGCCAGGCTTCAGCCAGGGTGCGCTGCACTTCTAAATCGCCAGGGAAAGTGGTCAGCCAGGCGGTAGCGATCTGCCGCATGAACCGATAATGCTTTGTGGTTTTGGCGGCCTGTACTAACCGGAAAAACGTCCTGCGACTAATTCGACCGTGATAGACCTCATCCCGTTCGGATGTTAGCGACATATGTTTGCCTCCTGAACACTGGTAACCATGTTTAGCGCAATAATCGCAGCCAATTGGCGCCGAATGACCAGATCGCGAGGTGCCAATTGAGCAGCCTTACGCAGCAATGTCTCTGCGCCGCTGTAATCTTTAATTTCACGCAAGGCTAAACCAGCCTGATAGTAAGAGCGATGGTCGTTTGGGGCAATCTTCATGGCCTGTTGATAAACAGTAAAGGCTCGTTCATACTGACGCTGTTGTTGGTGCACAGCGCCCAGTTCTAAATAAGCCTCAAGCAGCGAAGGAGATAGCCGGATGGCTTCGGACAACTGGTGAACCGCCAGATCCAATTGTCCGGCTTTTCGAAGAAGCTGTCCATCCAGCAGGCGCAAATCACTGCGATCGGGTTCGAACTGCAGGGCTTTTGATGCCATATGTTCCGCATCAGCAGGGCGATTGGCGTCTGACAAAGCCAGTGCGGTTAGCCGGGTAAGGGCGGGATTATCTGGGTAAACCTGCAATAGCTCTTCCAATAGGACTAACGAGGCGGCTCCCCCGCGGGTAACCACCATCAACTCAGCGTATTCTTCGGCAGTGTCGGGTGAAGAAATGCGTTCTCTTGAAATTGCCTCGAGATGAGCCAGAGCCTCAACGTGTTGGTTTAGAGCGACCAGGGAGCGGCACAATAACAGTTCAGCAGGCAAGTTCTGCGGGTCTGATTGCAGGGCTTGGATTGAGTACCGATGAGCCAGTTCCGACTGCCCCAGTTGAAGCGCAGCGCGGCCAGCAAGATACAGCGCGTGGAAGGAACCAGAGGATTGTTTGATGGCGCGCTCAGCACAGCGAAGAGCATTCTCCGGTTGATTGAGAATCTGCCAGCCCCCACCCATTTGCAGCCAGATATCGGCATTGTCTGGTGACACCCGGATTGCAGACTCGAGTACCTCAATGGCGAGCGGGTAATTTCCAATCTGTTTCAAATTGGCGGCGCGTTTCAGCAAGATATTCAGAGAAGCGGGTTCCAGCGCAGAGGCAGATGCCAAATGCAACTCGACCAGATCCAATCGATCCAGTGTTTCGGCTTCTTCAGCCGCCCAGATATGCCAATCCGTTTCATCGGGCCATAAAGCGAGGGCATTTTCAAGGGTGTCCAGCGTCATGCGATGATCATCAGCCCGGCTGCTAACCAGAGCACACACAGCGTAACTGAGTGGGGTTGTGGGCAATAATTCCACAGCTCGCTGCGCCATGGCAATCGCCGATCCAAAATCCCATTCAGACAGTGCAATCGCCCCTTGCGCCAAAACTTCTGGAGAGTCACTCCACTGCCTGATAATTTGAACCACTTCTGCACGTTTATGTAAAGCGCGCCACCCTGCGGCAAGGGCGGCTGCATCTGATGCAGTTGTTGCAACGGCACTCAGGGCACGAATATTTTCCAGACAAGGGTCAAAGGCGAGCGCACCGCGGGCATTCCATCGTGCAGCTTCTGGCAGACGACCTTGTTTTCCCAGACTGGCTGCTACGCGTTGAAATAACGCCTTTGCCTTTTGAGAATCCCATTTGAGGCCGGGGGTATGCTGTTTGATCCGCAGCAAGCTGCTCACGGCATATCGTTCTGCAGCTAATGCCAAGCACTGGAACAGCGATATTTGGGCTGCGGGTTCGCTTGAAAAGGTTTCACTATTCTGCAAGAGCAGTTCCACGCCTTGATCCCAATGTCCACAATCAATTGCCGTCCAGCCCAGCCAGAACGCGGAGCGATACGAAACCTCGGGTTGATACAGGCGGCTCAGGGGTAACTGTGCAATGGACGTAACAATTGAGCCCGAAGACAGCGCAGTGTAGTTTTTTTCAGCCTCAAGAGCAGATCCCGCCTGGGCCAGACAACGCACTCGAGCTGCAAGCAAACGAGTCGAGTCCGGCAGCCAGTTCAGACCGCGCTCAATCCAGGGTTCCGACAGAGCGGGTTCTTGATTCATCAAATGGTATTCTGCAAAGATTGCACACAGTTCTGCTGCGGCTAATTTTTGCTCTAATAGATTTGGCGCCCATTGATGCTCAACTAATAGACGTTCAGAAACCGCCTGGACCAGGACATGGTTCAACCCGTGGAACAAGGCCAGGACCAGTTCTATCCCGGCGAGCCAATAAAGATAGCGTTCTGGTTGAAGCGCGATGGCATGTTCAAGATTTTGAAGCGCGTCGTCCAGTTTGCCAGATTGTCTGAGGAGCAACCCTAAGCGATAATACACACCAGACGGCGCCTGGTAGCCCTTAAACCAGCCTGGTAAGGTTGCCGAGGGCTCAATATCATCATCTGTTTTTCTGGACAATATCTGAGCTGCCTGCTGCAGGCTGGCCAAGGCCGTGACCGAATTCCGGACTTCCATCTGCAAATCAGCCTGATAGACATATAGGCCATAAAGATGAGGGGCCGAATCTATAGCAATTTGAAGTGTAGCAATGGCCTTATCGATATGGCTCTGTGCCTGGAACCGGGAAGCGGTTTCGAGAGATAATGCCAAGGGTAGTTCGCTGCCGGCAGCGGCAACGCGCTCCAGACAGTTATGAGCCGACTCGGCGTCTTTTAGAGAGAGATAAAGCTCGGCGGCTTGCTGCAATTCGGCATTTGAGATATCCGGACAGGCCACTGCGGCGGAGAGCAAATGCCGGGCAGTCCCAATATTTCGCTGGCTGATTTGCACCCGGGATAATTTCAGGTAGAGTTCCGGAGTATCGGGGGATAACTGAACACTCAGATTTAAAGCATCGACAGCTTCATCAAAGCGTCCCAGGTTTTCCATGATTCCAGCATACCAGTTCAGCGTTGGCACGTCCATCGGCGAGAACCTGCGGACAACCTCCGCGATCCCATAGGCTTCCTGCGATAGACCAGCCTGGGTGTACGCCTGGGCCAATAATTTCTGTAAATACATATGGCTTGGGTTTAATCGATGAGCTTCGGACAACACGGCGACCGAGGTTTCAGTTTGGTGCTGCAGAAGCATCGCTTCACCCAGGCTGTATAATAGCCGCCACCGCCATTCTGTTTGATTGGCCTCGGGCAGTTCCATCAAATTTTCAAGCTCATTGCTGGCCTGTTCCAATTCATTCAGCCGCAACAGCGCTCTGGCTAACCAGTAACGCAGGGAAAACTCGGACGGGAATTTTTTCAGCGCTTGATCAAGCACACCGACCAGGCTGGTGCTGTCTTCTGCATCAGGCGATGTGCCATTTTCTTCTCCGGCAAAGATAGTTTCAGCATATTCCAAATACCAGCGCAACGGAGCAGTTTCGGGAGAGAGAGCGGATTTGAGCGAATTCAACCCAGCACGACGGTCGCCATCCATAATCTGTACGGCGGCGCGTTGATAGGCTAACCCCGGATCCATGGGGCAGAGTTGTTCGGCCTGACGCAGACAGGCACGCGCTTCGTCAATATGTCCCAGGCGGCGAGTGGCCTCAATCAGAGCTACGTATGCGGCGGGTTGATCAGGGCTAAGGGTAATGGAGCGGCGATAACAGGGCAAGGCCTCAGAGTATCGGTTTAAGTCTGAGTACACATCGCCAAGCATTCGTTGGATTGAAGCGGATGAGGGCGCGGCGATGCTTCCAGCCCGCAAAGTCTCTAATCGTCGATTGGAGTTTTTGGCCTGATCATATAGATCTGCCAGGGCGAGCCAGGCGCGTTCTTGATCGGGTTGGATTGCCAATCCCTGCTCCAAAGCGTGAGCAGCTTCTTCGGGATGCCCAAGGCCGCCCAATGCTTCCCCGGCCAACGTATAGGCCTGACCAGCAACGGTTTCACTGATGAACATTTCTTGCGCCATGTTTAAGGCTTCTTTATATTCACCAGCCGTCATGGCACAGGCGGTCAAAGCCAGACGATCAGCAAGGTTGGATGGATCCAGCTTGATAATGGCGCGCCAGTTTTCAAGCGCCTGTTCAACTGCTCCTGATTTCTCAAGGCTGTAAGCCAGCAAGCGCAGGTTCTCTACCTTGTCAGGCTCCATCAAAACCGACAATCCCAGCAATTCAGCAGCAAATTTGTAATGCCGTTTTTGGTATGCAAGGCTGCCGGCAGAGCGAATAAGATCCGGGGCAATGATGCCGGAGTTTAATTGATACGCGATATAGTTCAATGCTTCTTCGAACAGACCCAGCTCAGACAGGGTCTCAAAATAAAGATCCGGTGTCCAATCTTCAGACATTTCGCCAGCCGAAGCCTGCCACTCCTGGATTGCTAAGCGCCCAATCTCCTGCGCCAGGGCATGATCTCCGCGCCGGTGCAACAGGCGTGCTCGCTGAAGCTTGGCTGCAGGCGTCCAGGGTTCGACAATCAATTGATCCAGAATTCTATCTCCGGCGGACGGATCCAATGCCAGCAGGGCCCGACCGTGAAGGTCACCAGAGGCCGGGGCCGAGGATAACACCAGGTCAATCAGGGCGGCAGACCGGTTATGCTGCCCCCCGTTGGTTGCTGCTTTGCTTGCCAGTATAGAGGCATGAGTTTGCCAGGTACTTAATAACGAGACCGTCTTTTCAAGAAATGCCAGGGCCTGAAGCGGGCTCCCGGCAAGTTGAGCCAACTCTGCGCTCTGCTGAAGCATTGCTACTTTATCGCTTAATTCCAGAGGGGATCCAGCCGGATCAATATTCTCAGCGAGAGAAGCCGTGCAATTTTTCGATTTCAAAAGCATCTGCGCCAGCCGAGAAGCCAGACTTAAGTCGCCTTCAGCTTTTAGGGCCATCAAAAGTGAAATTTGATATTCAGGTGTGGCCTGGGCTATGGGACCTTTGAGAATATCAAAACGCTGCTGAGTTTCCAATGGATATGTTGTGACAATATGGGACACCCAAGGCGCGTATTCTGATGGGCCAGAGGACGTCAAATAATACAACAAATCCGTAGAGCAATTGTTTAAACCCCAGGCAATTGCCAGAGGCAAGCGCCACAAAGCCAGCGCGTGCGATGGTTTGAGATTGCTGCCACCAATCAATTCCCCGACCAAGTCATCCCAGGCACCGGTCAGGTGGAATCTTTCCAGGACTGCCAGCGCTAAAAGAGCAGCCTCTGAGAGCGTCTGGGGAGGCTGATAGAACCGCAGGGTGGTCTGCATTTGCTGCAAGGCCTGCCGGCGAATACTTGCACTAACCGCTGGTTTGCCAATTCCATCCCCAGAATCTAGGGAAACCTGCAAAGCCAGCAGCGCAATTCTGGCGGGTGTCCATTGATTAACCCCGGAGGCCAGACGGCTGGTCATGGATGACCAAAGATCATCCTCCATCAGGGCTGCCCAGAGCAGGGGATCACGTTTTAAGGCCGGGATAACAAGTGCAGTTTCGTCAACCGGGATAGATTTGCGAAGTCGGGAGAGTAATGTGATTTGATCCACTGAGCCCTCCTTTAAAGGCCAACGGTCTCACGGAAAATTGCGTAAGCCATCCAAATGAGGATGCCGCCGACGATAATCAGAAAAACTCCAATTCCTGTGGACGTGGCCGCCAGGCGGTTTAAGGCATCGACGAGAGACGAGGCATTTCCAACCAGACCAGCAATATCTTCGGCAATGCCTTTTTGGGCCAGCTTGGCCGTCTGTTGAGCCAAGACTTTGATATCGCTCCCGGGGCCCTTCTTCAGCAGGTAAACAACGCCGGTGATTAAAATTCCCAGGCCAACAAAGAATAAAGCAGTTATTACGAAATTGATGAATGTCGTGGGTTCTAGTGTAAACATCACAGCCTCCTGTCATTGCTTTCAGGAGGCTGTGATGCAAGAATTATGCCAGTAAGGTTATCAGGCTGCGCCGCGCCAGGTACTGGTGGCGCGAACTACATCGGCTGGCAGGTGGGGCAGATCTATAACATCGCCATCGCAAAGCAGTTCGGCATGTTCAATGGCGTGCAGCAGTTCGCGGATATTGCCAGGCCAAGAATAAGCCGTGAGCGCCTGTAAGGCAAGCGGCGTGATATCGCGAATGTTCATTCCCAGGCGAGCATTGCTTTGCTGAATGAAAAAGCCCACAAATTCCGGAATGTCAGCCTGGCGCTCTCGCAAAGGTGGCAGGTGCAAGTCCAACACCTTGAGACGATAATATAGATCCTGGCGAAACTGGCCGGTTTCTACCATGGTCATCAGGTTGCGGTTAGACGCAGCCAAAAGCTGCACATCCACCTTAATCAAGGTGGTGCCGCCAACCCGGCGAAAAGCCCGTTCTTCGACAGCGCGCAGTAGTTTAGCCTGGATGTCGAGCGGCATGGATGAAATTTCGTCCAGGAAGAGGATGCCACCATCAGCGACTTCCATCAAGCCGTGTTTGCGGCGCTCAGCGCCAGTGAAAGCACCCGCTTCATAGCCAAACAGTTCTGATTCCAAAACGGTTGCCTGGATTGCAGCGCAATTTACGGCAATGAAGGGCTTATCTGCACGCGGGCTGCATCGGTGGATATATTGAGCCAAGACCTCCTTTCCAGTGCCAGTTTCGCCAGTAATCAATACTGACACAGAGGCTGTTGCAGCTCGTTCAGCCAATGAAAGGACCCGGCGCATTTCTGGGCTTTTGCCGATAATTATCTGCCCCTGCTGATGGCGGGCCTGACGCAAATGGTTGAGTTCGCGCCGCATTGCAATTGTCTCCTGGGCGCGGCGAAGCGAGGCGTCGATTTGCTTGATGTCAATGGGCTTGGCAAAGAAATCGTGGGCGCCATCTTTCATGGCTTCGACTGCCATGGGGATATCAGCATTGCCTGTCATAATGATGATTGGCGGGCGTGTTGGCAGGTGTGCGGTTTCGGGCAGCAGGTTCAGCCCATATCCATCCGGGAGATAGACATCCAGTAAAACAACGTCACCAACGCCCTGGCTTAAATACTGCCGGGCTTCAGCAAGCGTAGATGCGCCTATCGTTTCATAGCCGAGCTTTGCAAGCATGGCGCCCATGTTTTTCTGGGCATTTTCTTCATCGTCAACGATCAGGATTGTCAGACTCATCCGGTTCTCCTTCAGAGATGGGCAATACAATATGGAATATTGTTCCGCCAATATAAGATTCTAGAGTAATTGTACCCCGGTGGGCTGTCACAATGCGCTTTGAAAAGGCCAGTCCCAGGCCGGTTCCCTGTGATTTTGTGGTTACAAAGGGTTCAAAAATGTGCGAGCGGATTTCATCAGGAATTCCAGGGCCTGTATCGGATACCATGATTTCAATATGTCCATGTCCGGAAGAAGCCACGCCGATCTGGGCGCGAATGGTCAGCACCCCGCCATCAGGGCTCATGGCATCTACAGCATTGCTGATTAAATTCGTAAATACCTGTTCAAGTAGTTGTGGATCTCCCCACACCCAGGGCAAGTGAACATCCGCCTCAAGTTGCGCATCCACCCTGGCGCGTGAAAAGGCTGCCCGCCAGCGATCCATCAAGCGCTGCAACAAAGAACGCAGGTCAACGGCTTCAAACTTGGGGGCAAACGGTTTCGAAAACTCGAGCAGGCTACTCATCAAGCGGGAAAGACGATTGCAATCTTCGCGCGCTCGGCGAACAACATCCAAGTTAGGGTCTTCGGGGGCGAGATCCATTTCCAGAAATTGCAAGCCGGTTGATATGTTATTGATTGGGTTGCGGACTTCGTGAGCAAATACGGCGGAAAACTCACCCAACAAAGCGCGGTGCTCCAACTGCTGGGTCCGTGTGCGACTGCGAACCTGTTCACTTGTATCGTTAATCAAAACCGTAATTGCGAGCAGGGCATCCCCCTCCATAACCGGTAAAATTTGCACACGCGCTGGGAACACCACGCCATTGCGCCGATGAAGCATAACAATTCCCGGATTATGGGTGGGTAGACCACGGCAGGCGGATTCCAATGCCTGCATCAGGTAGCCCGACCCAATCAGGATATGCTCTACCAATTGTCCAACAGCTTCTGAAGCGGTGTAGTCCAACAATATTTCTGCTGCGGGATTGATTTCGATTACTTTCAATTCCTGGTTTAAGACTAGCACTCCCTGCTCAGTATTTTCCAGGATACTATTTTGAATTTTCAGGCGGCCGCTGACTTTTCCGGCTTGCTGGCGAACCTCATTGAAGCGCAGCGATTGTTGAAAGATACTTGTGATGGCACCAGCGGAGGCAGTCAGTAATGCGGCGTATAGTTCTTCATCCGTGGGTGCGGCAGAAGCATGGGCGGTTACCAGCAAACCGGAGATTGCACGGGTCTGTCCAATAGGAATGCAGGCCAGGTATTGAACCCCATTGGCACGAGCTCGGCGCTGCAGTTCGGTATGCATACGACGCCCAGGAGCCCAAAGAGTCAGTTCGGTCAGGCGAGGAATATCGTTAATAGACAAAAATTCCGGCAGGCTGCTGGGTGATTGAGTTCCGGCAACTTTTCGCAACCCCAGTTCACTACTCAAAGCTTGATAAAAAATCACCTCATCGGCTTCCATAAGACCCTGCACAATAAATGTGCAGCGACGCAACAGAACATCTGGCTCGGTTTCATCTAAAAGGGCAATCAGGTCTACAATGGCATCAAGGGCAGACAGTTGGCGCTGCCGGCGGCGGAGAGGATGGGCATCTGGCAGTATCATAGATACAATGGCCCAGGGACGCATTGCCTCTAGCCGGTGTATTTGAGCAATTACCGGGATAGCCGGGCGCTTATAGCGCTGCAGCCAGACGTTAACATCATCTCCATCCAACCAGGTTGAGGGCGCAACTTCTCCCAGTAAAACTGAAATTGGCTTTGCGGTCAGGTCTTGCAAAGAAAAGGCTGTCAGGCGCAAAAAGGCGCTGTTTGCATACAGAATTGTGCCCGTTGAAAGGTCAAGCAAGATGGCTGCCTGGCTGGTTAAATTCAGAAATTCCAGGTTGGCCTCAGAAAGCGCATCTGGGTTTCGGGATGGGCGCGGGGTTGTATTTCTGGCGACCATGTTTTTTTAGTGCGCTCCCTGGGCTGTCTGGCGTAAATGTGCCGGTAAAATACCTTCCATGGCTCGATATTTGGCCACAGTGCGGCGGGCAACCGTAAATCCCCGGCGTTCCAAAAGCCGCGCCAGTTCGGTATCACTCAAAGCGCGGGATTCAGCCTCAACAAGCTCTCGCAAAACTGAGCGAACATTCAAGCTGCGATCGAAGAAAGTTGATAGTGGGACAATGCGTCCATTGGGGAGCTGAACAGCTTTATTGGACACAGCACGAGAGATTGTTGACTCATGCAATTCCAGAGCCTGCGCCATGCTGGCACGGGTAATTGAGCGAAGCTGTTTTTCGCCGTGTAAGATGTAATCGCGTTGATAGACAACCAAGATTTGCAGCAGGCGCTGCATCGTGTGATTTCGCTGCTGCAGGCATTTGACGAACAAGGCGGCGCGCTCCAGGTCGTTTTTTAAGTTTTCTTGCTGCTCACCGCTGGTTTCTCGAATTGCCGTCCGATAGAGTGGATTCACGCGCAATAGACCACGCAGAGGGAGAATGATTTCCACCACCAGAGGGCCGACGGAGTCTTGGTTTAGAGGGTGAATGATTATATCCGGGCGATGGTAGACACTGTTCTCTTTAGGTGATTGCCCGGCAACTCCCCAGGCGGACCGGGCTGGATAAGGATTTAGATTACGAGCAATAAATTGAGCGGCAGTGCGAATTTCTGCAACCGATGCGCCCAACATACGCGCCAATTCTGCATATTGTTTGCGGCTTAATAATGCCAGGTCAAGCGGGATCAATTTTGGGGCGAAAGAGGGCACGGTCATTGTTTCGGACAAAACCTCTAGTTGAACCGCCATTGCTTCCTGAGTGGATACTGAGCCCACGCCAATTGGGTCGGCGCGCTGAATAAGGAACTGGACTGACTGGACCCGATCTAGTGGAGCATGGAAATAGCGGGCAATTTCTAAAAGAGAGATGGTTAATAAACCATCGTCATCCAGATGCTGCAACAAGAAAGCAGCCATTTTTCGATCTTCTATGGGGAGGTCAGCGAGGATCTGGCGCAGAACGTACACGGGAAGCTCATCCACCTGGGCGGCGAACTGATCTTCAGGCTGATCTTCGACAGAAAGTCCGCTGCTGCCCCAGTATTCGTCTGGCTGAGACAGGTACACAATCGGTTCGCTCGAGTCGGATAATCGGCAGCTGCATGCCGGGCATTCACCCATCGAAAGCAAAGGGCGATGGCAGACCGGGCAGCGCCGCTCGTCCACAAGTTCCAATGCAGGGTTTTGGGCCAACTCAGATTCGATTTGCTGCTGCAACTCCTCGGCAGTCAAGCTAAGGAGCGTCATCGTTTGAGCCAAATGGGCTGTGGTTACAGGGCGAATTGAGGTGGTATGGTATTGGAGCATGGGACACCGCCAAAAATAGTATAGTCGATTTCAAATTAGGTTGCAAGTTTTGTGCCAGCCCTATTTTTGTCTGGCGTGGTAGAATTCAGCCACTATGCTTGTGTTAACCATTATCGGCGGCGGTTTGGCAGGATGTGAAGCCGCATGGCAGGCGGCTGAACGCGGCATCAACGTTGCGCTCTACGAAATGCGCCCACTTCAAAAAACTGAAGCTCATGTTACTGATCGCCTGGCAGAGCTGGTGTGCTCCAATTCACTGGGATCTAATCAGCCTTTATCTGCCAGTGGGCTCTTGAAAGAGGAACTGCGGCATCTGGGGTCGTTGCTGATGGCTTGCGCCGATCAGGCTATCCTGCCAGCCGGGGGTGCGTTGGCTGTTGACAGGGAACAATTCGCCAGTCTGGTAACGGAGAAAATCTCAACACACCCTCATATTCAGGTCAGGCGAGAAGAAGTTGTCACAATTCCGGACACACCAACGGTCATTGCCTCCGGTCCATTGACGTCAAATCATCTGGCGCAGAGTATTCGAGCGTTATCCGGTGAAATGAATTTATTCTTTTATGATGCCCTGGCACCTATCGTGACTGGTGAATCGATTGATATGGGGATTGCTTACCGGGGGTCACGATATGGCAGCGAAGAAGAAGGGGTTGGTGATTATATCAACTGCCCGATGAACCAGGATGAGTACATAACTTTTGTGAATGCACTGGTAACCGCAAAGCGGATTGACCTGCATCCTTTTGAAGAAGCAGTAAAGGATGGCGTGCGGGCAGGATCGTCGAAGTTTTTTGAGCAGTGTCTGCCAATTGAAGTGCTGGCTGAACGTGGCCTGCAATCACTGGCCTTTGGACCAATGCGGCCTGTGGGGCTACGGCATGGGCGCCCCGGGCGACCGCCCTATGCGGTTTTACAACTTCGCCAGGATAATCTGGCTGGCACACTTTATAATCTGGTGGGGTGTCAAACAAATCTGACTTACGCCGAACAACAGCGCGTGTTTCGGATGATTCCGGGGCTGGAGCAGGCTGAGTTTGTACGTTATGGGCAAATGCACCGAAATACCTATCTGCTGGCGCCCAGGTTGCTAAGGCCCACACTGCAATGGCGTGAGCGCGACGACCTGTTTTTTGCCGGTCAGATTACGGGCGTGGAAGGGTATGTCGGCAATATTGCGACGGGATATTTGGCAGGATTGAACGCCGCCCGTCTGATCAATGGGTCCCACCCCTTAGTATTACCGCAATCCACGATGATTGGTGCTTTATGCCATTATATTACCCAGGCTGCGCCTGATGAGTTCCAGCCAATGAAGGCGAATTTTGGATTGCTACCTCCGTCAACCTTGCAAACGCGCGATAAGCGCCTGCGCAAACAGCAAATGGTTGATAGAGCCTTAAACGACCTAGACCAGATAATTTTTTGATGAGCTTAATCTTCGGGAGAGATACGATGAAATTTCAATCACAAACCCGCATCCTAACCATCCTGTTGGGGTTGGCTTTTATTACGCTGCTGGCTTTCCAGATCGGAGTAAGGATTCAACCCAAGGTTGAGCCATTTGACGGTCAGAGAGCCTATGCCGATGTCCTCTATCAAGTATCACTGGGGCCACGCATTCCCGGCAGTCAGGCTCATTCTCAAACAGGCGATTGGATTGTGTCGGAATTGGAGGAGATCGGTTGGAATGTCGAGGTGCAGGAGACGACTTACAATGGGCACCCAATCCGCAATATTGTAGCCAAACGCGGCGCAACTGGAAAATGGATTATCCTGGGGGCGCATTACGACTCGAGGCAGGAAGCCAGCCAGGAGACCAACCTGGAAGATCAAGCAAAGCCCGTGCCGGGAGCAAATGATGGGGCCTCGGGTGTGGCTGTGCTGCTGGAACTTGCCCGAACACTGCCCGAAAAGCAGGATCAACAAGTTTGGCTGTTTTTTATTGATGCGGAAGATCAGGGACACCTGCCCGGGTGGGAATGGATTGAGGGATCCACAGCGTTTGCGCAAAGTCTGGAAGGGCAGCCGAACGCGGTTGTCATAGTGGATATGATTGGCGACGCAAACCTCAATATCTACAAAGAGAAAAATTCGGATGTGTTTTTGACGAATCAGATCTGGCAAACTGCGGCAGGGCTGGGTTATGACGATGTTTTTATTGATGAATATAAATATCAGATTCTGGATGACCACCTGCCATTTATCCGGCGAGGTATTCCAGCTGTAGATATCATTGATTTCGACTATCCCCATTGGCATACATTGGAGGACACTGCGGACAAAGTATCGCCAGAGAGCCTTGAAATAATAGGCAGGACATTAGCACAGTGGATTGCTGATTTCTGACAATTGGCAAAAAAGCAAACCTGACGTACACTTAACCGTATGATGGATGAGCTTGAACTCTTCCGCAGTATTCGAGATACCTGGCTGAACCGGGTTACGCAAAACATGGCGCGCGGCTTGGGCTTGCGCCAGAATTTGCGCGACCAGTTGGTGGAATTCTGCGACCGGCTTGAACAAGCTCTGGAAACCGGCGAACAAGAGTGGCTGAACCCGGTAATTGAAAACTGGGCTATTGCATTAACAGAGACAGATCTGGAAAATAACACCAGCGAACTCGTGGCTTTTGTGCAAGAATTACTGCTCATAACGCATCAAATCTGTGGCGAATCACTGCCAGACCATGATGCCATGCACCTGATGGGCGCTCTACTCCCCAGTTTTTCGCACGCGTTTCAACGGGCAGCACAATATGAAACCCAGGCAAAAGTCATCTACATCACGCATCAGCTTGATGAGGTGCGGATGACGCTGGAGAAGCTGGATCAGCGTAAATCGGATTTTATTGCGGTGGCTGCCCATGAACTGCGAACGCCCCTGACGCTGCTTGATGGGTATGCTTCGATGCTGCGAGAGAGCCTGGAACAACGTCACGCCAATCAGGTCGAGGTGGGACTGCTGGACGGCATCAGCAGCGGCACACGCCGGCTGCATACGATTGTGGAAGATATGCTGGACGTGTCTTTGATTGATAATAACCTGATGGAGCTGACTTTCCAGCCGGTGTGGTTTAATCGCTTATTTACAGCGCTTAAAAATGAATTCAAAAAAATTGTTGCAGACCGGAACCAATCTCTGGAATTTAGAGATTTTGATGGTAGCGACGATATGACGTTTGGTGATCCAGCTCGATTGCTGCAAGTTTTCAGAAACTTGATCAGCAATGCTGTGAAGTTCACCCCTGATGGCGGGAAGATTTGGATTGACGGGCGCAAGCTCCCCGGATTTATTGAAATCACCACTGCGGATACCGGGATTGGAATTGCGACAGAAGACCAGGAAACGATTTTTGAGAAATTTGGCAGCCTGGGAGATATTTCACTGCATTCAACAGGCCCGACGAAATTCAAGGGCGGCGGTCCGGGGCTGGGGCTGCATATTTGCAAAGGTATTGTAGAAGCGCATGGAGGGGCAATCTGGGTAGAATCGCCGGGCTGCGATGAGCACCACTGTCCGGGCTCAACCTTCCACGTGCTTTTGCCATTGTTAAGTGAGCCGCCAGATGATAAGCTGGCCCGGCTCTTTGCCGACCACAAACTATAAATTAAACTATCAAAAGGGAGACCCATGACCACTCAAACCTCATTTATTCGTCCGGCAGATCGAATCGCCTCGTTCAAACCCTACTTTTTTGCATCACTGGTGCAAAAAATTAACGGGTTAAAAGCCAGCGGAATGGATGTTATCCGGATTGACATGGGTTCGCCCGACCTGCCGCCGGCGGATTTCATTGTTGATGCCCTGGAGAAATCTGCCCGCAAGGCCAACACACATGGATATTCGCCTAATGGCGGCACGCCCGCTTTTCGGGAAGCGATTGCCAACTACTACAAGACACGCTTCAACGTTGACCTGGACCCCAAAACTGAAACCCTACAATTGATCGGTTCTAAGGAAGGCCTGTTCAACCTGAGCGAAGTGCTGCTCAATCCGGGCGATGTTTCGCTGGTTCCTGACCCTGGCTATCCAGTGTATTCAGCCAGCGGAATTATTGCCGGGGCCGAGGTGGTTTATCTGCCATTGAGCCGCGAGACGGGCTTCCTGCCAGATCTAGACGCCATCCCCGAAGAAACGGCCCGGCGCGCCAAGATTTTGTGGCTCAATTACCCCAACAATCCGACCGGGGCAATTGCGCCAATGGCTTTTCTGGAAAAAGCTGTGGCGTTTGCCAAGAAGTATGAAATCGTGCTGGCACATGATGCGCCGTACACCGATGTCTGCTTTGACGGTTACCGGGCGCCCAGCATCCTGGAGATTCCGGGAGCCAAAGACGTGGCAGTTGAATTCAACTCGTTGTCCAAGACCTATAACATGGCGGGGTGGCGGTTGGGTATGGCGGTAGGTAACGCACAGGTGATTAATTATCTGCATACCTTTAAAAGCCAGGTGGACAGCTCGCAATTCCAGCCCATTTTGGACGCGGGGATTGCGGCTCTGGCGGGCGATCAGAGCTGGCTGGAAGAACGCAATGAAATCTACCAGCACCGGCGCGATGTTGTGCTTCAGGGCTTGCGGGCGGCTGGATTCACCGTGGATACGCCGCCAGCGGCCATTTACGTCTGGGCGCAATTGCCGGCTGGTGAAAAGGACAGCATTACTTTCTGCGACCGTTTGTTGGAAGAAGCCGGCGTCAGCACGACACCGGGGATCGTTTACGGCCAACACGGTGAAGGTTATCTGCGCATATCACTGGGTACCGCGACCCATCGCATTGAAGAAGCGATGGAACGCATTACCCGGTGGGTAAAAGCCAAGAAATGATAGGATAAATGTCAAAACGAATACCTGAAACAACTAAAAATCCGCGCGAACGGGCGTTTCTTGTGAGCGCCGCCGTTCGCAGCGAACCTGGGCTGCTCTCGCTCGAAGATTCTCTGGCTGAGCTACGTCTGCTCTCAGACACGGCCGGGATTGATGTGGTTGGCGAGGCAACCCAAAACCTGGAGAAGCCCCATCCCGATACTTACATTGGCAGCGGCAAAGTTGAGGAACTGGCCGCGCTGGTGGAAGAAACTCTGGCTGACCTGCTCATCTTTGACAATGAATTATCGCCAAGACATCAACGCGAGTTGGAAGAACGGCTGGGGCCCAAAGTGCGGGTTCTGGACCGCACCGCTTTAATTCTGGACATCTTTGCGCAACACGCCTCCACGCGCGAAGGTATTCTGCAGGTTGAGCTGGCGCAGTATGAATATCGCCTGCCCCGGCTAACGCGCGCATGGACTCACCTCGCCCGCCAGGCTGGTGGTGCAGCGGGGCGTTCGGGCAGCGTGGGCGGCGTTGGTTTGCGTGGCCCGGGAGAGACCCAGCTTGAGGTTGACCGGCGCCTCATCCGAGAACGCATCACCACCTTGAAAGCTGAGCTAGAAAAGGTGCGGGCGCACCGCAGCCGGCACCGCTCACAGCGAAAGCTTTCCCAGATTCCCATCATCGCGCTAGTTGGCTATACGAATGCCGGAAAATCTACATTGTTGAACCGGCTGGCGCGGTCGGATGTTTACGTGGCGAATCAATTGTTTGCCACGCTTGATCCTACCACCCGGCGGGTGGAACTGCCCGGCGGGCACGCCGTGCTGTTCACTGATACGGTAGGGTTTATTCAAAAACTGCCTACGCAACTGGTGGCAGCCTTCCGGGCAACCCTGGAGGAGATCAGCGAAGCGGATTTGCTGCTGCACGTGGTTGATATCACCCACCCTAATGCCTTTGCTCAATGGAAGGCTGTGCAAAACACACTGGTAGATATCAATGCAGATCACATCCCGGTTGTGACCGCCTTCAATAAAATTGACCGGCTGCCACAGCCCGAAAATGCATTAGAGGCTATTGCCGAATACCCGAATGCGGTTTCGATCTCGGCAAAGACAGGGGTGGGGTTGCCCGATATGCTGAGAGCACTGGAAAAGACACTCTTTGAGACATACGAACCCATCCAGGTGCGATTGCCGTATCAACAAGGTCAATTGATATCGTTGTTCCATGAACAGGGTAAAATAGAAAGCACAATCCATGAGCGGCAGGGCGTCATTATGACCGGGCAAATTCCGGGTCGATTACTGGCACAATTCCAGCCGTTTCTTTACACCTCGACGGACGAAATAGAAGAGTGAGGATGTGATGCTGCAAAAAATCTCAATCGCGCTTGACGACCTATCTGAATATTTTTCGCAACGAAAGGGGCTGCTTCCGTTGATTGGGATTATCCTAATCCTGATTAATTTTGTCCTTAGTCAATTCCCACTGGGATGGATCAGCGAATCTGATTTGTTTTTGCACCTGGGCGTGATTGTTGCTATCTTCGGGTTCATGTTAGCCTGGGCGTTGTAATTTCCCGCTCAATTTTCTTGCGATAAAAAGCAAACGGGCCGCCTTGTGAGCGGCCCGCTTACTTTTGCTACTTGGTTTTCTTTTCTTTTTCGATTTCGATCACTTCGCGGCCCTGGTAATGCCCACACTTGGGGCAAACCGTATGAGGCAGGCGCATTTCGCCACATTGGCTGCACTGCACCAGATTCAATGCCACCAGCGCGTCCTGCGCACGGCGGCGATCGCGACGACCTTTAGAATGTTTGCGTTTGGGTTGCGGAACCATCTACTAATACTCCTCTTCTCTTTCTGACAGCCGCACCATTATACGAAAAGCGCGGCAGGCTGTCAAGGCTTTGGCTGAAGTTCAGATAAAGTCAAAAAAGGCACCTACTCACCTCGCAACAATAAGAGTATAATCCAGCCTATCGCCAGCCCCAAGCTGGCAGTTGTATGAATCGGAGGCCTTGAACGCATGAGTCGTCGTACCATCTATCTGATTGTCATCGTTGTGCTGCTGGCGGCTGCCATTTTTGTTGACCTGCCCGGCACAGACAAGTTCCTGGGGATGGAACCCAAAACCGTCCTGGGACTGGACCTGCGCGGTGGGATGCAGGTTATCCTGCAGGTGGACCCCAATTATACGGGCGAATTCACCGCTGAAGACATTGATGTTGCCAAAAGTATTTTGGAATCCCGAACAAACGGGCTGGGCGTGACGGAAGTCAGCTTCCAGACGTCCGGGGAACGTTATATCGTTGGCGACCTGCCGGGTGTTACCAGCACTGAAGATGTTGTAGATATCATCAAACAAACCGGTCAGTTGGAATTTGTTGATACAGCTGGTGTGTACCTGGAACCGGGCACGGAAGTTAAAACCGACCTGGGTTCAACCGGCGAGGTTATTGACCCCCTGGTTGGAACGCTGCCCGGAACCGAAACGCAGACGGAAACAATTTATCACACCGTTATGACTGGCGATCAACTGGATGAAGTTGGCGTAACTCGTCAGGGTATGCTTAATGAAGTGGTCATCTCATTCACTTTAAAACCAGATGGCGCCAAAACATTTGCGGCCCACACGGCCGCGAATGTGAATAATTATCTGGCGATTGTGTTGGACAAGAAAGTTATTTCCTGCCCACAAATTCAATCGGCAATTACCGAAGGCGAAGGTATTATTCAGGGCAACTTCACCACTGAATCGGCGAATGCACTGGCGGTTCAGCTGCGCTACGGTTCGCTGCCCATCCCGCTGGTGGTTGAGCAGGTGCGCGTGATTGGCCCCACGCTGGGCCAGGACTCGCTGGATAAGAGCCTTCTGGCTTTCCTCATTGGTTTCATCATTGTGACGCTCTTCATGGTGATCTACTACCGCCTGCCCGGCTTTGCCGCCATCCTGGCAATCCTGAGCTACGGCGCCATCACCTTTGCTATTTTCAAATTGATCCCGGTTACGTTAACTCTGCCGGGTATTGCGGGTATCCTGCTTAGCACGGGTAGCGCGCTGGACGCCAACATCCTGCTGTTTGAGCGCATGAAGGAAGAACTCCGCGCCGGGCGCACGGCCCAGGAAGCCCTGAACCTGGGCTGGAAACGTGCCTGGTCGTCCATTCGAGACTCGAACATTGCAGCACTGCTGACCAGCGCGATCCTCTTCTGGTTTGGCAGCACGTTTGGCGCAAGCATTGTGAAGGGTTTCTCGGTTACCCTGGCGCTGGGTGTTTTTGTCAGCGTTTTTGCGGCCTACTTCATCACCCGTAATCTGCTGAGCCTTTTTGTCAGTCTGATTCGCGACCCCGAGAAACATCTCGGCTGGTTCGGCCTTTAGGAGAACGTCAATGCTAAACATTCTCGGTAAACGCTACTACTTTTTCCTGTTATCGCTGCTGTTAATTGTGCCCGGTATGATTGTGCTGGCAATTTATGGCCTGCCTCTGGCTGTGGACTTCAAGGGCGGCAGCCTGTTGGAAGTTGTTTTCCCGGCTGGCAAAGTGCCAACAACTGAAGAAGTTGTGAGTATCTACACCAATTACGGTTTTGACAACGTGACTGTACAAACCGCGCTGGGCGAAAACGATGTCCACAACATCTTGATTATCCGCTCGCCAGACCTGACCACGACGATTAATGGCGTGGAAAGCAACCCGGATGCAACGAAGAACTTAATTGTTGCTGACCTGAAATCGGTCAGCGGTGATGCTGAAACGTATGTCAACAGCTTCCAGAACGTGGGCCCGACCATTGCCTCCCAGGTGGCCAATCGTGCGGTGCTGGCCATTGCAATTGCGATGCTGGCCGTGGTTATCTACATTGCCATCGCCTTCCGCGGCGTGCCGCATGCCATCCGTTATGGCATTTGTGCAATCATTGCGATGACGCATGATATTCTGATTGTACTCAGCCTGGCAGCGATCGGCGGCAAGTTCTTTGGGTGGCAAGTTGACTCGCTCTTCCTGACGGCAATGCTGACCGTTATTGGCTTCTCGGTGCAGGACAAGATTGTGGTCTTTGACCGGATCCGCGAGAACAGTGGTGTGCTGCGCAGACTGCCGTTTGAAAAACTGGTCAATCACTCAATTATTCAAACACTCCAACGCTCGATTAACACCCAGTTGATGACCGTTGAATTCATGCTGCTGGCGCTGGCCCTGTTCGGCGGCGTGACCCTGCGCGAATTTGCTGTCATTTTGCTGGTTGGTCTGTTGAGCGGTACCTACTCTTCCATCTTTATTGCAGCTCCGTTCCTGGTGGTTTGGGAGACTAAAGAATGGAAAAATTGGTTTGGAAAGCGAACGGTTGAAGCTTAAGTCGCAATTGCGATAATCGTAAGATAACACAAGGGTTCTGTAGAAATCAATCAGAACCCTTGTGTTTTAATAATATCAGGAGGCACCCGATGAGCGAAAACCAACCTTTGATTGAAGAGCATGTCCCCATTAAAAGCCGCCTGGCAATATCCTTGTCGGATTCGGCGGTAGCAATCTTACAGACTGTGGTCAGCGGCGGTGCGCTGACCTACTACTTCACGCGTGTGCGCGGGCTGGAGCCTGAACTGGCAGGAATTGTCTGGCTGCTGTTCGGCATCTGGAACGCGATTAACGACCCGCTGTTTGGATTTATCAGCGATCGGACAAAGAGCAACCTGGGGCGGCGCAAACCTTATATTCGCTACGGGGCGCCGTTAATTGCACTCGCTTTTGGGCTGCTGTGGGTCAACCTGGGTGACTCTCAAACTATGATGTTTATCCAATTGCTTCTCGGGTTGTTTCTTTATGACACACTCTACACGGCAATTGCGACCAGTATCTATGTACTGCCGTTCGAGGTGGCTGTTTCCAACAAAGCCCGAAGCACAATCCTGATCTGGAAGATTATCTTCATGGTCTTTCCAAATGTGCTGCCGTTTGCAATCGCCATATTCCAGCCGGGGCCGGGCGACGACCCAACGATGTACCGCCTGATTATGGCGGGTCTGGCAATTGGGATGGGGTTGATTGTCTATTTCAGTACGTTCTTTTACGAAGAAAAGCACTTCCAGCAGCAAGAGCAGCAGCTCCCCTTTTTGAAATCCATCAAGGAGAGTTTTTCTAACTTTGCATTCGTCATCTTCCTGGTGTTGAGCTTTTCGATCATGTACATCCAGACTTCGTTGATGCAAGGCGTTGCCTATTATTTCGACGAAGTGATGGGCACAGCCTTGCCAGCATACATTGGCTTGGCAGTTGGAATTGTGGCCGGGATTATTCTCTGGGTAAATCGGCGGGACCGGTGGGGGGTCAAGCGCTGCCTGGCCATCTGGTTGGGACTCTTTGCCCTGGGCTGTTTGCTGCTGCTAATCCTGGGACGCACTATTCCGGGAGCAGTGGTGGGCTTTGTCCTGGTTGGGATCGGTTTTGCCGGCGGCATGTACTTGATTCCAATTATGAACGGCGATGTGATTGATTACGACGAAGAGCGAACCGGGCTGCGGCGCGAAGGTATGTATGCGGGCATCAATAGTCTGGTCACCAAGCCGGCAATCAGCCTGGCACAATGGGCGTTCTTGAGCATTATTGCGGCTAATGGTTATGATCAAACTTTAACGAAAGGGCTCCAATCATCACAGGCCGAAACAGGGATTTTAATTGCTTGGACGCTTATCCCGGCTATCTTGCTGGTTATCTCAATAATTGCAGTCTACTGGTACCCTCTGGCAGGGGCGAAATGGGAAAGCATTAAGAATAAGTTGACTGTGGTGCATCAAGAAAAAGAAAAGCAATTCCTTGAAAGTCTGGGGTATCGATTTGTGAAATAAGCAAACAGTTACGGGGTGGCAGTGCCACCCCGTAACTGTTTAAAAGTGTCAAAAATCATCCCCTGTGACTGCCCCGCGTTTTTTGAATATTGATACAATAAAGAAAATCCCGCCTCCAGTCGGGAGATTTACCATCCTTCCAGTATCGAGAGAGGTCTCATGCGCAAAGAAGTTGTTCTAATCACCGGCGCCAATGGCGAAATTGGACATGATTTGATCACCCATTTAGGCAAAAATGGCGAAGCTCATGTCATTGCACTTGATGTGGCTCCGCTGGACGATGCGTTACGGCCCTATTGCGAAAGGTTTATCCAGGGCGATATTCTGGATGGCCTGCTTCTGGGGCGGCTGGTTGCCGAATACGAGGTCCGAACAATCTTCCACCTGGCCTCAATCTTATCCACCAAGGCGGAATACAATCCAGAAACGGCCCATCGGGTGAACGTGGAAGGAACGCTCAATCTGCTGAGGCTGGCGGTTGAGCAAGCTGCCTGGCAGGGGCGTCCGGTCAAATTCCTGTATCCAAGCTCGATTGCGGCCTATGGACTGCCCGATATCCCCACCAAAAACGCGGCTGGCAAGGTGAAGGAAGATGCCTACCTGCAGCCTAAGACCATGTACGGTATCAATAAACTTTACTGCGAACATTTGGGGCGCTATTACACCTATCACTACCGCCAACTGGCAGCGGATACACCCAAGAACTCGGTAGATTTTCGCTGCATTCGCTTCCCGGGGTTGATTAGCGCACAGACTGTGCCCACTGGCGGAACAAGCGATTACGGGCCCGAAATGCTGCATCACGCGGCCCAGGGGTTGGCTTATGCCTGCTTTGTGCGACCCGATTCCCGACTGCCGTTCATGGTCATGGCGGATGCGGTCAAATCCTTGCTGGAGCTGGAAGCTGCGCCTGTCGAGAAACTCTCGCAACGGGTTTACAATGTCACCAGCTTCTCCCCCGCTGCGCAGGAGATTTATGAAATTGTGTTGAAGGCCTTCCCCAAAGCCGAGATTACGTTCAGCCCACACGCCAGCCGCCAGGGAATTGTAGACTCCTGGCCAGGAGATGTGGATGATTCGGCTGCCCGGCAAGACTGGGGCTGGAAGCCCGATTATGATCAAAAGCGCTCCTTTGATGAGTATTTGATCCCGGCTATTCGCGAGCGCTATCACGTTTAGCTGTCCGTTGGCGCGTCCAGCGGCTATACGAAAGGTTTGCTATGTCCGAACAAACACCCGAACGTCCGTATCCTGTTGGTTCAGATGAGAAGGTAAACCGCGTGATGGTTTACACCAGCAACGCCATCTACTGGGGAGATGTTGTTGCCAAGGAAGCTGTCCGGGTAAGCACCTGGCTGCGCACCAACTCGGCACCCGAGTTTTTGCGCATTTACCAGGCCCGGTGTATTGTGCCAACAGCCGGGGCAGCCCCGCGCCCCTTGCTCTATACTGAAATCTATATTCCAGCGACCGAGATTCGCGCCTATCACTTGATGGCGCCGGATAAGGATCCGCTGGATTACGACCCCACGGAGCCCAACCGCCGAATGGATCCTGTATCTGTTGTGGTGGGCACATTCCGCATTGACGGACATTTGCGGGTTTCGGCGGTTTCAAACCTGGGTAAATACCTGGAAATTACCCGAGAAGCCTACACGCCGCTGTATGATGTTGAAATTACCAACCTGATTATGCCGGCGCTGGGTGTGATGAAAACTTACTATATTCAAGTTCGGCAGAGCACCGGGTTGTTCGGGATTTTGCCACAAACCGCATAATCTCAAACACAGGAGAACAGGGCATGCCTAAACCGCGGATATTCATGACGCGCGCCATAGCGCCAGCAGCAATTGACAGCTTGAGCGCCCAGACAGATCTGGAAGTTTGGCCTCACGAAGCCCCACCGCCCTACGAGATATTAATCGACCGGGTTCAAAACGCCACGGGGATTGTCTCGCTGTTAACGGACCGGATTGACGCAGGTTTAATTGCAGCAGCCGGACCCGATTTCAAGGTCATTGCACAAATGGCCGTCGGGTTTGATAACATAGATGTTGCGGCGGCGACTGCAAGAGGCATTCCGGTGGGACACACTCCCGGGGTGCTGACCGAGACAACGGCGGATTTCGCCTGGGCGCTGTTAATGGCGGCTGCCCGGCGAGTGATCGAAGCGCATAATGAAGTCCAGCAGGGCATCTGGCGCCCCTGGGGGCCCGATGTCTTAACCGGGCAGGATATCTTTGGCGCAACGCTGGGGCTGGTGGGCTTTGGCCGAATTGGTCAGGCCGTGGCCAAAAGAGCCCAGGGTTTTGATATGCCCATTCTGTATCATGATTTGCAGCGGTTTCCAGAAGCCGAAAAAAGCCTGGGAGCGCAGTTTGTATCGCTGGAAGAACTGCTGGAACGGGCAGATTTTGTGTCGCTGCACACCTTCATGTCACCGCAAAACAAATACATGATGGGAAAAAGTCAGTTTGAGCAGATGAAGCCGAATGCGATCTTCATCAATACAGCGCGGGGCGGCCTGGTTGACCCAGATGCGCTTCTATGGGCTGTTCGGGAACGTAAAATAGCTGGCGCAGGGCTGGACGTTTTTGAGACCGAGCCCATTCCGGAGGGACATCCGCTGTTGAAGGAGCCGAGTGTGATCATCACACCGCATATCGCCAGTGCCAGTAAAAATACTCGAGCCAGAATGGCGCTGATGGCGGCCGAAAATATCATCGCGGCGATTAAGGGAAAGCGGATCCCATACTGCGCCAACCCAGAAGTTTATGGCCCATAAGACAACAAGAATGCCAGATCATTAACGTTTGTGCCAGTTGAGCCAATTTTGATCAACCCACCGACTTGTTGAAAAAAAGTATAAGAATCATTGCGCGCTAAAAAGTCCGCCGGATTTAAATCCATCTGGCGGGCTTTTTGCATGGTCTCACCGGTAACCAGGGCGCCAGCCGCGTCGGTGGGACCATCTTCGCCATCGGTTGCTAAAGTTATCAGAGCAGCATTTTTAACCCCCGCCAATATCGGAACTGCCGCCAGGGCGGTTTCCAGATTGCGTCCTCCCAACCCGTTACCCTGGAGTGTGACGGTAGTCTCCCCACCCAACACTCGACAAAATGGCTGGCTAGAGATGTGCTGCGCGGCCAGATGTGATAAGGTTGCCCCCAGTTGAACACCCGCTCGCCGGGCTTCGCCGTAAAGCGGGGTCGGATCCCAACTGGATTGCCAGCCCAGGATCCGCGACCGAGCTTCAGCCGCCTGTGCCGCTGTGGCATTATCGGCAATGATGTTGGAGGTGACATGCTGAAAAATCGGGTCTCCCGGTTTGAGTGTTTCAGGGTGCAGCCCTTCAAGGCCCTGCTTAAGAGCTGAAATCACGGGAGCGGGGGCAATTGATTCCAGGTGATATTTTTCCAAAATCGACCAGGCTTCGGCGTAGGTTGTCGGGTCGGGTGCGGTGGGACCGGAAGCAATGGCATCGATGGGGTTGCCCATGACATCCGAGAGGATGAAAGTATCCAATCTTGCTGGAGCAGCGGCGCGAGCCAGACCTCCGCCTTTGACACGGTCGAGATGTTTGCGTAATGTGTTAATTTCGGTGATGGATGCGCCGCAAGCGAGCAACTGATGGGTTAGCTGCTGCAGTTCGGTAAGGGTAAGGCCATCAACCGGATCGGTGAGCAAAGCGGAACCGCCGCCGGAAATGAGACAAATCACGCGGTCCCGGTCAGTGAGATTGGATAGAAAACCAAGAGTGGCGAGACCCGCCGCCTGACTGCGCTCATCTGGTACGGGGTGGGCGCCCAGGAGTAAGCGAAAAGACGCTGGCAAAGCGCCAGCGTCTGATGGGATATGCTTGGATACAACCACACCATCAGAAAAGCGACCGGCAAGGACATCCAGAGCCCCCATGGTCATTGGAAAGGCGGCTTTTCCAAACGCCAGTAGCAACAATCGACCAGCAGGGTCTGGAGAGAAATCTGGGCAGGCGCTTTCAAGGGCGCGGCGGGTTGCAATCCGGGGATCAACTGCGGATAAGGCGGTCACAATGATCTGTGACACGGGGAAAGCAAACATTCCCAGTTCGGCAAGTTGAGTGGATAAGCATTTTTCAACAAAAGGTAACATTTTTACCCTCAAATGTAATGATAAATATACACCCGAAATCAGGACTTTTGTTTTTGAAAAAATGCGTACAATAAGACCGGTCTGCGCGAGGAGAATTTTAGTGAAATTCTGGCCTGTTCCACATAGCTTTTCCCGCACTTTACCGGCTGAAGGCGATGCCGGTTGTTTCTGGCAAGACCGGGGAGATCGGCGCCACGCAGGGGTGGATATTTATGCGCCCGCCGAAAGCGATGTGGTTGCCATTGAAGATGGTGTTGTGCGGAGCGTGGAACTCTTTACATCGCCCGAACTGCGCACGTACTGGAACAATACTTATGCTATTGTAGTCCAGAATTCTGTCGGGCAGGTTATTCGATACGCAGAAATGAAATCTGCCTGCGTGCAACCCGGCGATTTGGTGAAAGCCGGGCAGAAAATTGGGCAGGTTGGACAGGTGCTGGAGCCGGATCGAATTGATCACACGGCGCCGGGATACATCCAGGCGCTTAAGTCTAATGGGGTTGCATCCATGCTCCATTTGGAGGTGCATGCCGGGCTGCCACTGGATGATGAGCAGTATCTGGGCGGCAATTATTTCAATCGTCCCCAACCCCAGGGCTTAATCAACCCGATGGTTGTTTTAGACGAATTCGTTGATAACCACCCGCAAAAAGGCTAATGGCGGGTTTTGAGGTATACTATACCTTTGGTTTAATCTGATAAAAGAAAAAGTTTCTTTAATACCTTTCAGGAGGATCAAGCGTGAACGTAACAAATCTGGATAGTCTCTATCGACCTAAGTCAATTGCCGTGGTGGGCGCCTCGAACACCCCGGGGAAGATTGGCTTCACTGTGGTAGATAACCTGCTCAAGAGCGGGTACGAGGGCAAAATCTTCCCGATTAACCCCAAAGATCCCGAAGTTCAGGGACTGAAGGCCTATGCCTCTGTTCTGGCAGTGCCCGAAGCAGTGGATGCAGCAGTGATTGTTGTGCCCGCGAGCATGGCAGAACAGGTTACTGAAGACTGTGGTAAAAAAGGCGTGAAGGCTCTGATTGTGATTGCCTCGGGCTTCTCCGAAGTGGGCAACCGCGAACTGGAAGACCGGGTTGTGGCGATTGCCAAACGCTACAATATGCGCATCCTGGGCCCGAACATTGTGGGCACCCTGTCTAACTCAGACAAAATGAATGCCTCGTTTGCCCCCTTCCTACCCTTTGCTGGTAAGGCCGCCCTGATTTCACAAAGCGGTGCGCTTTTGATCGCCATTGATGCCTCCACTTATATCCGCGGGATTGGTTTTGATAAACTCATCTCCATCGGCAACATGTCGGATGTGGATTTTGCCGACACCATTGCCTGGTTGGACAACGACGACTCCACGAGCTGCGTCACGCTGTACATTGAAGGCTTCAAAGATGGCCGCAAATTCATGGAAGTTGCCCGCAAGGCGCACAAACCGATCATCGCCTTGAAATCTGGTGTTTCAGCCCACGGTGCGGCAGCGGCTGCTTCTCACACGGGTTCGCTGGCTGGCGCGGCCAAGGTCTATGGCGCGGCATTCCAGCAGTGCGGCGTTGTGCAGGCTGCTGACCTGGATAACCTCTTTGACCGCACCCTGGCACTCTCGCTGCAGCCTCCGATGAAGGGTGACAACCTGCTCATCATCACCAATGGCGGCGGCGTGGGTGTGCTGGCGACCGATGCGGCTGAACACTGCGATTTACCGCTGAAATTCGCTCCGGCTGAAGTGCAGGCCGAATTAAAGAAACATATGCCAGAATTTGGCTCGGCCAAGAACCCGGTGGATTTGACCGGTATGGCTGGCCGCGACTGGTACACCGACTCGGTGCGCTATGCTATTGCCCACCCGTGGGTGGACGGTATTGCGGTTCTGTACTGCGAAACCTCGCTGACTGACCCGGTTGATATTGCCCGCGGCATCAAACAGGCCCTGGATGAAGCCGGCATCAAAGACAAGCCCGTCACCGTCTCGTTTGTTGGCGGCGAGAAATCGCTGGAAGCCACCCGCTGGCTGATCAACAACGGCATCCCCTGCTACGGCGCCCCCGACCTGGCTGTGAATGCCCTGTCTGCGCTGCGCGAGTACGATCGCATGCGCGCCGCCTTGGCTGAACCCGAAACCGCCTGCCAGTCTGTGGATCGCGCCCGGGCACTGGAAGTTATCAACCTGGCCCGCACCGATGGCCGCGATTCGCTGACCGAGATCGAGGCCAAACAGGTCTTCTCAGCATACGGTCTGCCAATAACCAGCACTCTCCTGGCGAAAACCGAAGACGAAGCTGTTGCGCTTGCCAAGAAGATTGGCTTCCCAATTGTGATGAAGATCGTATCGCCGGATATCCTGCACAAATCTGACGCGGGCGGCGTGAAAGTCAACTTGAAAGACGAAGCCGGTGTGCGCGAAGCCTACCGCACCATCATGACCAATGCCAAAGCCTATAAAGCCGATGCCAATATTCACGGCATTGCTATTCAGGAAATGGCTCCCTGGGGCACCGAGGTCATTCTGGGCTCCGTCAATGATGCAACCTTCGGCCCAACCATGATGTTCGGTCTGGGCGGTATCTTTGTGGAAGTTCTGAAGGACGTGACCTTCCGCGTGGCACCGGTATCTGAAGGTGAAGCCACCCGCATGCTGGGTGAAATTCGCGGTGCACCGATCCTGGCTGGTGCCCGCGGCGAAAAACCCCGCGATCGCAAAGCCCTGGCGGACATTATTTGCCGCTACTCTGCCATGATCCTTGATCTGGCTGACGAAATCGGCGAATCGGACGCGAACCCGGTGCTGGTTTACGAAGAAGGCAAGGGCGCCAAAGTTGTGGACGCCCGTATCATCCTGAAGAAAAAGTAAATCTACCTGATCTATGTGAAAAAACAGCCTCCTGTTGACAGGAGGCTGTTTTGGCTCTATTTGCGCCGCAGTAATTCCTGATAGGCGCCCACCCAGGGTGTGCCCAGGCGATGCCGGACGGGTAATTTGATCGTGGCAAATTTTTGGGCAATTTGGGCAGAGAGCAGGGCTATGTTAGCCCAGTCCTCATCTAAAACAGACTGGCGCATACTACGGCTCAGGCGCCCAGACCAATCCCAATCCATGCGAAAACGCTCGGCTTTGACCCAGTAGCCGCGCTTTTCCCAGGCGCCAACAGATTGATCAACTGTTTCGGCAATTTCCAATAAGGCTAAGGCGATAAATGCAGCCAGGTCGCGGGCGGTATCATCAGGCTCGGATAGGTGCATTAACTCCCGCAGGGCCAACACTACAGCTCGACTCAGACGAGTGCGGTCTTTGCCAGCGGTCTCGGTGTGAATCACTCGGCTCAAGCCAACCTCCAAAAATGTAAGATAGGGCAAACGTTCAAATTATATCGCATTATTGACGTTCGATAATCTTGCGCTTATAATGGGACGGCTTGGGGAAGTGCTGGAACTGGCAGACAGGCATGACTTAGGATCATGTGCCGGAAGGCGTGCGGGTTCAAGTCCCGCCTTCCCCACACCCCAAAATATATAATAATGAGGAACGATAGTGAACATTCAAACTGAACTTCGCGATGATCATCAGGCCCGACTGACGGTCGAATTTGACCAGGAGACTTTTGAGGGTTTTAAACGGAAAGCCGCCCGGAAGATCGCTGGTGAAGCTAAAATTCCAGGCTTCCGCCCTGGGAAAGCCCCCTACGATGTCATTCGCCGGATGTATGGTGACGGTGCAATTGACCAGGAAGCGGTTGAATTGCTGATTGACGCGCTGTATCCCAAGATTCTTGAGGAAGCGAAGATTGAACCAGGCGCGCCGGGGGCACTGGAAGATATCGCCAGCATGGACCCGTTGAAACTGGTATTCCTGGTACCGTTGGAGCCGACTGTCAACCTGGGTGAATACCGGGCTGTCCGCCTGCCATACGAACCCGAGACGGTCAGCGATGAAGATGTTGAAAAAGTTATGACGCGCCTGCATCACAATTCGGGCACGGCAGAGCCGGTTGAACGTTCAGCCGAAAACGGCGACCTGGTTGCGATTGTGGTTGATGCGCATCTGACCAAGCCCGATGAAGGACAGGACGAAAAAATCATCGCGGGAGAACACGCGGAGCTGCTGGTTGGGGATACCGAAGAACAGTGGCCGGTGCCTGGGTTTAGCAATAACCTGATTGGCCTTGCAGCGAACGACGAAAAAACTATCACCATCATCTTCCCTGAAGATGAAGAAAACGAAGCACTGCGCGGCAAAGATGCCGAGTTCCACGTCAAAGTGGAAAGCGTTAAGAAGATGACCCTGCCCGAAATCAACGACGAATGGGCGCAATCGATGGGTGAATTCCAGACTGTGCAAGACCTGCGCGATGATATTCGGCATCGCCTCGAAGACATGCGGTCAAACGAATACAACAATGAATATTTTGATAAACTTCTGGGTATGATTGCTGAAGGTGCAGAAATCAAGTACCCGCCCCAGATTCTGGACGACGAGATTGAGCATATGTTGGGCCACCTGGAGCATGACCTGGAACACCAGCACATGGATCTGGACACTTATTTCAAATTGATGAATACTGACCGCGAGACCTTTGTAACAAACGAAGTTCGCCCAACTGCGATTGAGCGTATCGAGCGCAACCTGGTTATCCAGGAGTTGGGTCGGGCTGAAAGCATTACTATTCAAGATGGAGACATGAACGAGGTGACGCAGGAAGCGATCGGCGAACTTCAACATGTTCCGGGCATTGAATCCATGCGCAAAATCTCCAATGATCTGCGGCAGCAGATCACCATGAACGCCATGTCGCGGGTATTGCAGCGCCGAATTCTGCAGCGGATTAAGGCTATTGCTACTGGTGAACTGGAAAAAGCAGAAGAGCCTGCCGCAGAAACACCTGAAGAAGAAACCAAATAACCTTTTGTCGGTTCCTCAATGGAGGTTAAGTATGTCTATCCCACAATTTAATAACATCATCCCCATGGTGGTTGAGGCCTCAGCCCGCGGGGAACGCGCATACGACATTTTTTCGCTGCTGCTGAAAGAGCGGATTATCTTCCTGGGTACGCCGATTGATGACCAGGTTGCCAATTCGATTGTGGCGCAGCTACTGTTCTTGAGCCGCGAAGACCCTGAAAAAAGCATTCAGATGTACATCAATTCCCCCGGCGGCGTGATTTATGCAGGCCTGGCGATCTACGACACGATGAAAATGATCCCGAACAAAATCAGCACACTGGCAGTTGGCGTCACAGCATCATTTGGTACGGTGCTGCTGGCGGCAGGGACCAAAGGGATGCGCTATGCGCTGCCGCATGCGACTATCCATATGCATCAGCCGCTGGGCGGCGCTCAGGGGCAGGCTTCGGACATTGAGATTCAGGCCAAGGAAATTCTGCGCTTGAAGACCCGCCTGGGACAAATCTTATCTGAAAGCACCGGGCAATCCCTGGAAGTGATTGCTCACGACACTGAGCGCGACGTCTATTTTGATGCCGAAGCGGCAGTGAATTACGGTCTGGTAGACCAGGTGTTGACGCCGCCAGCCAAGTAATCGGCGGTCAGATTCACAACAACGAGCCGGAGAGCAATTGCACGCTGCCATCCGGCTCATTTTTTCGGAGAAGCTATGCCCCCTGCTCTTGATATACGCGCCCTGGTGTTGGACATGGACGGCGTGCTGTGGCACGACACACAGCCCATTGGCAATCTGCCGGCGGTTTTTGATAAAATCCGCGCCCGCGGACTTAAGCTAGTTCTGGCGACCAATAACGCCGTCAAAACGATTGCTGCGTTCCAGGCCAAACTGGCTGGAATGGGCGTTGCAGTTGAGCCAGATGAGATTATCAATTCCGCGATGGCCACGGCACATTTGCTGCGTCAGCGTTTTCCGGATGGCGGACCGGTTTACATTATCGGAGAAGATGGTATCCGAACGGCATTGCTCAATGCTGGCTTTTATGAAGCTGAAGATAATGTCCGGGCTGTGGTTGCGGGTCTTGACCGGCAATTCAGCTTCAATAAGCTGTACACGGCAACACGGCTCATCCGTCAGGGGGCGCCATTCTACGGCACCAACCCCGACCGAACATTCCCAACTCCCCAAGGATTGACACCCGGCGCTGGCAGTATTCTGGCCGCGATTGAGGCCGCCAGCGAAACAACCCCCATCATCGCTGGAAAACCCAGCCCCACCCTGTTTGAAGTGGCACTTGAGCGGCTTGGAACAGCACCAGAATACACTCTTGCGGTTGGCGACCGCCTGGAAACTGATATTCTGGGTGGACAGCGGGCGGGCTGCCGAACTGCGCTGGTACTATCTGGCGTGACTACACGCAATCAGGGCGAGGCGTGGACACCCCGCCCCGACCTAATCGCAAACGATCTGACTGAAGTGGTGGAGATGTTGTGAGTACGCTGCCACTGATTTACGATCTGACCTTACCGGAATTGGAAGCCGCGTTAAAAGACCTGGGGCAGCCGGCCTACCGCGCCCGGCAAATCTGGCAGGGACTTTATCATCAGCTTTGGGATGATCCGGCGCAATTTACAGCGCTGCCAGCAGAACTGCGTGAACAGTTACGAACAGCTTTTCGATTTCAAGTTTTGACTGCTCAGCAGACGCTGCATTCCAGTGATGGAGAAACAGTCAAAACACTTTTTAAGCTGCCCGATGACCGGATGATTGAAGCGGTGTTAATGCGCTATAACGAACGGAAAACTCTCTGCATCTCATCGCAGGCAGGTTGCGCGATGGGCTGTGTCTTTTGCGCAACCGGGCAAATGGGTTTTCTGCGGCACCTGAGCAGCGGGGAAATTGTAGCGCAGGTCTTGCATTACGCCCGAATGCTGCGGTCTGAAGGTTTTGAGGTGACCAATATTGTGATCATGGGAATGGGCGAACCTTTCCATAACTATGACGCAACGATGGCGGCAATTGACCGACTGAATGACGCAGAAGGGCTCAACCTGGGGGCGCGGCGGTTCACAATCTCTACGGTTGGGCTGGCGCCTACAATCCGGCGGTTTGCAGCCGAAAAACGGCAAGTCAATCTGGCGGTCAGCCTGCACGCGGCCAACGACACGCTACGGTCCAGCCTGATGCCGATCAATCGAAAATACCCCCTGGATGTGTTGATTTCAGCCTGCCGGGATTACGTCAACGAGACGGGGCGGCGAATAACATTTGAGTGGGCGCTTATTCAGGATGTGAACGATGCCCCCGAGCAAGCCCGTGAACTGGCGGCCCTTGTGAAGGGATTACTGTGTCATGTGAATATCATTCCGCTGAACCCCACCCACAAATACAGCGGGATGGGCAGCACGCGCCAGCGCGCCCAGGCTTTTCAGGCAGAATTAGAGCGCGTTGGGATTCCGTGCACCATTCGGCTGCGGCGCGGGATTGATATTCAAGCCGGGTGCGGGCAGTTGGCTACCCAGGCGATCGAGGCGCGCACTGAGTAAGCTGTGATATAATTCCGGCGCTATGGCAGATTTCTTCAACAAATGGAAAGAAGGTTTAGCGCGCACCAGCAAGGCTGCATTTGGCAGGCTGGCGACGCTGTTTGGCGCCACTCAAATCAGCGCAGATACCTGGGACGAGATGGAAGCCATACTTGTTCAGGCAGACCTGGGGATTGAAACAACCGAGGCAATTATTGCAGCTCTCAAGAAGCAGGTTAGTCAGAATGGGCTCACCCGTACTGACGAACTGCAAACATACTTGAAGGCAGAACTGCTGGCGCGGTTAGATGCCCCAACGATGCCTGAGCTGGGGCAATATCAACCCGCGGTGATCTTGATTGTGGGCGTAAATGGATCTGGCAAAACAACCACCATTGCCAAGCTTGCCAAACAGTTCAACCGACAAGGGAAAAAAGTTCTGCTGGCAGCTGCCGACACCTACCGGGCTGCGGCGGTTGACCAGCTTCAGGTGTGGGGAGATCGATTAGATATTCCGGTCATTGCTGGCGCACCCGAGAGCGACCCAGGGGCGGTGGCGTTTAACGCCATTCAGGCTGCCCAGGCCCGTAAATCCGACCTTGTGTTTGTCGATACTGCCGGGCGTCTGCATACCCGCTACAACCTTATGGAAGAATTGAAAAAGGTTGATCGGGTAATTCGAAAAGCGCTGCCGGGGGCACCGCATGCCTGCTGGCTAGTGCTGGACGCCACCACGGGACAGAACGCACTGCAGCAAGCCCGGGCATTCAAAGCTGCCGTGCAGGTGAACGGCGTGATCCTGGCCAAGCTTGATTCTTCAGCTCGCGGTGGGATGGCATTTGCCATTCAACGCGAACTGGGGCTGCCAATTCTTTTTGCGGGGCTGGGCGAAAAGCCCGAAGACCTGCAGCCTTTTGACCGGGAAGCCTTTATTGATGGCATCCTGTCGCCGCGGCAATAACGGGAGAAGATGCAATGCAAGATCTGATCGATCGACTCCAGCAGTGCAACGACAGAATCCAGGCCATCTGGGGGCGTCTTTGACTTACCCGAAAAAGAAGCCCGGCTAGCACAATCTCAAAAACAATCCGAAGATAATGATCTCTGGAATGACCCAGACCAGGCTCGTCAGGTCATGAAGCGCGTGGCCGACCTGAGCAGCGAAATTGAAGGCTGGACCAAGCTGCGCAAGCGCATCAACGATGCGTTGGAACTGGCAGAAATGGGCGATGAAAGTTTGCGGGATGATTTGACCCGCGAAACCGAGAACCTGGAAAAAGAAATGGGCCAACGCGAACTCCAGGTGATGCTCTCAAGGCCATACGACAGGGGAAATGCTTTTATTACGATTACCTCTGGGGCTGGCGGCACGGATTCGCAAGATTGGGCAGAAATGCTGGAGCGCATGTATTTGCGCTGGGCAGAACGCAGCCATTTTGGTGCAGAAATTATTGACCGGGCGGAAGGGGAGGAAGCGGGGATTAAAAGCGTCACCATTGCGGTGACCGGCAATTATGCTTATGGCTATTTGCGCGCCGAAAAGGGTGTGCATCGATTAGTGCGCCTTTCGCCATTTGATTCGGCACACCGGCGGCACACCTCATTTGCGCAGGTGGAAGTGCTGCCGGAAGTGGCCGAAGATGATAATTCAATTATCATCAATCCGGACGAACTGCGGATTGATATCTTCCGCTCATCTGGTGCAGGCGGACAGAACGTGCAGAAAAATGCCACGGCGGTGCGGCTGCTGCATATTCCAACTGGCATTATTGTCACCTGTCAAAATGAGCGATCTCAAATGCAAAACCGGGAAAATGCCATGCGAGTGTTGAAAGCGCGTCTACTGGCTATTGCCCAGGACCAGAAAGAAAAAGAACTCGCCGAGCTGCGCGGCGAGTTCAAGAAGATTGAGTGGGGATCACAAATTCGATCTTATGTGCTGCATCCATACCAGATGGTGAAAGATCACCGGACCGAGTATGAGGTTGGCAACACCCAGTCAGTGCTGGATGGCGAGCTGGATGGCTTTATTGAAGCCTTCCTGCGTTCACCGGAATTGAACAGCTAGTCCAGGATTTTTGCCAGTTCGACCAGCCGCATATCTAGGGGCTTTTTGACGCCCGCAATTTCAGGGTATGGGGTGGCAACAATGGCACTTTTAATCTGACCAATCAAGACGCCGTGCTGGCCACGTGCCAGCGCCTCAACAGCGCCCACGCCAAGGCGGCTTGCCAGAATGCGATCAAAGGCGCTGGGGCTGCCACCGCGCTGAATATGGCCAAGGATTGAGACACGGAGATCGAAGCCAAGGCGTTCTTTGTGGGCGCGGAAGTATTCGTCCAATTTAACAGCGTTGTATTTAGCCCCTTCGGCCACCACAATGATGGCATGGGCTTTGCCGTGCTCGTATGCTTTGGCCATGCTGGCGGCAATTTCTTCGGGATCTGTCTCAACTTCGGGGATCACCACATATTCGGCGCCACCGGCAATGCCAGCAGCCAGCGCCAGGTAACCGCAGTCGCGGCCCATCACTTCGATCAGGAAGGCGCGCTGGTGGGATGAGGCTGTAATCTTCAAACGATCAATGGCCTCCAGAGCAATGTTCAGGGCAGTATCTACGCCGATGGTCATATCGGAGCCCGCTAGATCATTGTCAATGGTTGAGGCAACACCAACAACTGGGAAGCCAAGCTTGGATAAGGCATAGGCACCAGTTTGCGATCCGTTGCCGCCAATGACAACCAGGGCTTCAATACCAAATTGATTTAGGGAGCGTAAAGCCTTGCGCTGACCAGCCTCGGTTTTAAACTCCAAGGAGCGGGCGCTGCCCAAAATAGTGCCGCCGCGCTGAAGAATGCCACCAACATCTCGGGCGCCAAGAGGAATGATTTTTTCGTTGATCAAACCTTCGTAACCCAGGCGAACGCCAAAGACTTCCCAACCCTGGCCAATGCCAGCGCGAACAACCGCGCGAATAGCGGCATTCATGCCGGGCGCATCTCCGCCGCTAGTGAGAACTGCAATTCGTTTCATACAAAACCTCCAATGAGGGGATCAGATAAAAAATTAATCACTCTATTTTAACATGATTTAGCTTTTGTGACACTCGTGATATTAACTATGGCTAAATAGCAGTATTCAGTACAAAACGTCAATGCTACAATTTCAATAGTTTTTTACCGTGCTCTGGCCGGTAATTGTTTCAACGCTGTTCTCCATAGAGGTTTAAAGAAAAAATATGACTGATCATCGGATTAAGCAGCACCCTATTTTGCCGATTCCCGAAAGAGAAGAGATTACCTTTTTCTGGCAGGGACAACCGCTCCAAGCACTGGCTGGTGATACGATTGCGGCGGCCCTCTTTGCCAATGGAATACGTGTGTTTGGTCACCATGCCCACGACGGCGCGCCGCAGGGCATTTTTTGCGCCAACGGACAATGTGCACAGTGCATGGTTATTGCAGATGGCAAACCCATCAAGTCTTGCATGGAACTGGTGACGGCCAATATGCGGGTTGAGCCCGCCGATGGCTTGCCAACACTGCCCAAAGTTGACGATGCCCCAGGCATGCACACGCCACGGGTCATTGAAGTACCAGTGCTGATTATCGGTGGTGGACCGGCAGGTCTGGCTGCCGGTATCGAACTGGGTAAACTGGGTATCAAAGTACTGCTGGTGGACGACAAACATCGTTTGGGTGGTAAGCTGGTGCTGCAAACACACCGCTTTTTTGGCTCAGCAAATGCCGTCTATGCGGGCACGCGTGGGATTGATATTGCAACAAAACTGGAAAAAGATTTACGGCAGTACCCCAGCGTAGAAATCTGGCTGCAAAGCACGGGGCTGGCGGTGTTCAGTGATCAGAAAGTGGGGATTTTGAAGGAAGGTCACGAGTATGTGCTGGTAAAACCGCAAGTCTTACTGGTAACCTGCGGCGCCCGAGAAAAATTCCTGGCGTTCAAGGGAAATACCCTGCCGGGTGTTTATGGCGCTGGAGCGTTCCAGACGCTGGTGAACCGCGATCTGGTGCGCCCTGCTGAAAAACTGTTCATCGTCGGCGGCGGCAATGTGGGGTTGATTGCTGGGTATCATGCGCTTCAAGCCGGGATCAGCGTGGTTGGTCTGGTAGAAGCCCTGCCCGAGTGCGGCGGCTACAAAGTACATAAAGACAAACTGGTGCGGATGGGCGTGCCCATTTACACCTCTCACACCATCTTGAGCGCAAATGGGCACGACAAGGTTGAATCGGTGACAATTGCCAAAGTAGACGAGAAGTTTAGAGCCATACCGGGCACCGAAAAATCTTACGAATGTGACAGCATTTTAATTGCGGTTGGGCTCGACCCAGTTAATGAGTTTTACCTTAAAGCCAAAGATTTTGGGATGACTGCGCTGGTGGCCGGAGATGCCGAAGAAATTGCCGAAGCATCTGCAGCGATCTTCTCGGGCAAAATCAAGGGGATGGAAGTAGCCAAGGCGCTGGGTCACGATGTGGGTGAAATTCCGACCTCGTGGTATCGGACCGGCGAGATCTTGAAGTCGCGACCTGGGAAAACACAGGTGGAAGACCTGCCGGAGGTCAGCCGCGGCGTAGTCCCGGTGATGCACTGTGTACAAGAAATACCCTGCAACCCCTGCACCGCACTTTGCCCACATGGACTGATTTACATCAACAAACAAGATATTCGACAGATTCCGACTTTTTTAGGGAACAGCGACTGCTGCGAAGTGTGCGAGCGCTGCGTGGCGGGCTGCCCGGGGCTGGCTATCACCCTGGTAGACTACCGGGGAAGTAACGCAGAACACCCCATTGTCTCGATCCCCTATGAATTTACGAGAGATGTCATCAAAGCTAAAGACAAGGTGACCGTGCTGGATATTGAAGGTGCGCCCCTTGGGGAAGTGGAAGTGGTTTCCATTCATACGATCCCAACGAGCGATCGAACACTGGTTGTTCAGGTAGAGGCGCCCAAAGAAATAGCGCGTCAGATTGCGGGTATTCGCATTCAAGAAGCCGAGATCACCAAGCCCATGGATGAATATATCGAGCATATTGAGGATGACATCATTGTATGCCGCTGTGAACGCGTTACTGCTGGCGACATCCGGGCGTTAATTCGGTCTGGATACCGAGATATCAACGAAATCAAGACCGTAACAAGGGCTGGTATGGGTGCCTGTGGGTCTAAAACCTGCCCGGCCATTATTCACCGGTTGTTCCGCGAGGAAGGCATTCCGGTAGATGAAATTGTGGAAGTAACAAAACGCCCCATTTTTGTAGAAGTGCCGCTCAGCGTTTTTGCCGGCGCAGAAGATTCGGAGACCAGCCATGAGTGAGAAGAAAATCCCACACTATGATGTCATTGTTGTTGGGGCCGGGTCAATCGGCACCCCAACCTCTCTGTTTCTGGCCAAAGCCGGATATAAGGTTTTAGTTTTAGACCCATTTGCCAGTGTTGGACAGGGGTCAAACAAAAAAGCGATTGGCGGTATTCGCGCCACCCATTCAGACCCGGCAAAAGTGCGCCTGTGCCAGCGAAGTATTGAAATTTTCCGCACATGGAAGGAAGAAACCGGTGATGATATTGAGTGGTATCAGGGTGGATATGCTTTTGTGGCTTATCGAGAGCAGGAAGAGAAGGCGCTTAAAAACCTGGTTGAAAAACAAAAACGAGACTATCAGCTTAATATCGATTGGCTGGATCACGGTGCCATGCTGCAAGTATCGCCAGACCTCAATCCGAAAGGGTTGATTGGCGGCACTTTTTCGCCGGAAGACGGGAGCATCTCGCCATTGCTGGCAGTGCATTCATTCTACACCCAGGCTGTGGCCGCGGGCGTCACCTTCCACTTTGATGAAAAGGTGACAGAGCTAGTGATTGAGCAGGGCCGGGTGGTTGGCGTGCGTACACCAACGGCAAGCTACAGCGCAGACGTGGTGATCAACGCGGCCGGGCCCTGGGCAAAAGAAGTTGGGGCTATGGCGGGAGTAAATGTGCCGGTGAACCCTGATTCGCACGAGGCGGCTATTACCGAGCCGGTGGCGCATTTCCTTGAGCCAATGATCGTGGATATCCGACCTGCACCGGGATCTTCTAACTTTTATTTCTACCAGCACCTGACCGGGCAGATTATCTTCTGCATTACCCCCAGTCCGCAGATCTGGGGCATGGATCAACGCGAAACCAGTGACTTTCTGCCCATGGTGACCCGGCGCATGCTGGAAGTGATGCCGCGGCTGAAGAATATCCGTGTGCGGCGCACATGGCGCGGGTTGTACCCTATGACACCAGACGGTTACCCGATCATTGGGTGGACCAAAGAAGCCGAAGGCTTCTTGCTGGCGGCGGGGATGTGTGGACAGGGTTTGATGCTTGGGCCGGGCGTGGCTGAGCTGGTTGTCAGAATGGTTCAGAATAAGATAACACCTGAGGATGAGCATATTTTGAGCTTTGTGTCACCGTACCGCGATTTTGGCGGACAGGAAATGCTCAAGTAAACACCTCGAAATATCCGTGAATTATGCGGCGCACCGGGTATAATAAATGCCCGGTGCGCCTTGTGGTAATTTTTGCACCAGATGGATGCGGTCAATGAGTCATCTGCATGGATTGGTTTTTGATTTTGATGGTCTGATTCTTGAGACCGAGTTGCCTATTTTTCAAAGCTGGCAGCGCGTCTATGAAGAATATCATGCTCAATTAGAGTTGAGCACCTGGGTACGCTGCGTGGGGTCATCTTACGAGGCCTTCAATCCGGCTATCTATCTAGAAGAACAAACCGGATTGTCGATTGACCGGGATGCGCTGCATCAGCGAGCTGAGATTGAATCCAATCAGATTATTGACAACCAGCCACCCCTGCCAGGAGTACAACAACTGCTGGATGAAGCGAAATCTAATGGGCTCAAACTGGCAGTGGCTTCCAGTTCAGACTCTGCCTGGGTGCGCCGCCACTTGAAGCGGTTGAATCTCGAGCGTTATTTTGATGCCATTTGCACCAAAGACGATGTAGAAGATGTAAAGCCCAACCCAGAGTTGTATCAATTAGCCCTGGAGCGATTAGGGCTACGGCCTGAAGAAGCGATTGCTTTTGAGGATTCGCCGAACGGCATCAGGGCAGCACGCGCCGCTGGTTTGCGCTGCATTGCAGTTCCCAATGCCGTCACCCAAAGCCTTGACTTCAGCCTGGCCAGCGCGGTCATCCCATCACTGGCTGAAGTGAGCATACAAAAGCTCAATGCGTTTTAATCGGCCCCTTGAATTAACTGATGCTCCAAGTGTATACTTGTCCAGATGATTGTATGGTCTTGGTGGTCACAGATCAGGGCCTTGGGCGATTAATATTTTCCAAACGAGGACGCGTTTGAAACTCGAAAAACTGCTTGGTCTGCTGCCTGAAAATTTCAGTGTGATTGACCGCGAGATGATTGCTCGGGCCTATCACTTTGCTGAGGATGCTCATACCGGACAAAAGCGGGCGGCGGGCGAGGCCTACAGTTCGCATTGTCTGGCAACGGCGGTCATTCTGGCTGAGTTACGCGTCAGCCCAACCATGATTGCAGCGGGATTATTGCACGATGTTCCATTAGATACCAAATCCACTTCAGCCGATATTCGGCGTGAGTTTGGCGACGAGATTGGACTATTGGTTGATGGCGTCAGTCGTTTAACCACCATTCCCAACATCACCCGAGCAGACCAGCATTTGGAGCAAATTGAAGCTGTTAACGCCAGTTTACTGCAGCCTGCCAAAACGGACCCACCAACAGATGGACGGAGGGCTGAACAAAACAATGAAGCGGCGCGCAAACTCTTCTTATCCATGGGGGATGATGTTCGGATTGTGGTTGTAAAGCTTGCAGAGCATCTGCATAATATGCGGACTCTGGGCGCGCTCCCCGATGCGCTGCGGCTGCGAATAGCTCAGCAAACGCTGGATGTGTTTGCGCCTTTGGCAAATCGATTGGGTATCTGGCAAATCAAATGGGAACTGGAAGACCTGGCTTTCCGGCACATCAACCCGGACAAGTTCAAAGAGATTTCGGATAAGCTGGCAGACCGCCGCGAAGACCGCGAGCAGCAGGTGCGGGCGATCATTGAGCAGTTGAAAAAGATTATGGGTGATGCCAGTATCGAGGCGGATATCTCTGGACGGCCCAAACACATTTATTCGATTTATCGAAAAATGGTGGATAAAGGCAAGCCATTTGAAATGGTGCGCGATTTACGCGGCGTGCGATTGATTGTCAATGATGTGCCTACGTGCTACATGGCGCTTGGCATTATCCACACACGGTGGCGCCCGATCCCAAATGAATTTGATGATTACATTGCAGTGCCCAAGGAAAACAACTATCAATCGCTGCACACGGCGGTTATCTATGATGATGGGAAACCTCTGGAAGTGCAAATCCGGTCGCGAGAGATGCACGAGAATGCGGAGTATGGTATTGCGTCACACTGGCGCTACAAGGAAAAAGGATTACGCACCGACCAATCCTATGAGCAACGAGTGAACTGGCTGCGCAGATTGCTGGAATGGCGCAGTGAACTGGAAGACTCGCAGGACGCACTGGATGGGATGAAGGGCGATGTTTTTCAGAACCGGGTTTATGTTTTTACTCCGCGCGGCGATATTATTGATTTGCCGGCCAATGCAACGCCGATTGATTTTGCCTACCATGTGCATACTGAAATTGGGCACCGATGCCGAGGCGCGCGCATCAATGGAAAGCTGGTCGGGCTGGACTACTGTCTGAAAACAGGCGACCAGGTGGAAATTTTAACTGCCAAGCAGGGCGGGCCAAGCAGGGATTGGCTTAATTCGGCGCTGGGACTGGTGCGAACCTCACGGGCGCGCGCAAAAATCCGCGCGTGGTTTGTGCATCAAGACCGAGAGCACAACCTGGCTCAGGGCAAGGCAATGCTGGAGCGCGAATTGAAGCGGCTGGCATTAACCAATGTTGACCTGGAAAAATTAGCCCATACATTCGACTATCCGAGCAGCGAGGAACTGTATGTTGCGCTTGGGTCTGGGAGTTTACCGATTGGCCGCGTCGTCCATGAACTGAGCGAAGAAGATCAAGAGCAGCGCGACCAGATCGCAACAGGAATCACGGGCACGCTGCCAAGTTCGGCGGGGTTAAGTGTAACCGGGCTAAAAGGCTTGCTGACTACGATTGCGCGCTGCTGCAACCCGGCACCTGGCGATGAGGTGATTGGATATATTACGCAAGGGCGCGGTGCTACAATTCATCGCGTGGACTGCCCCAACCTACCCCGTTTAACCGAAATCAGTCCGGATCGTTTGATCAAAGTAAGCTGGGGCGAAACGCCGCGAACATATCCGGTAGACATTGAGATAAAGGCCTATGACCGACAGGGTCTAATGGCAGAAATATCCACCATTTTAGACAATGAAGGTGTCAATGTCCGCGATATTCAGATGCATATTGCACATAACTTGGCTACGATCCGAATTATGGTTGATGTTCGGGATATCGCCCACCTCAGCCGGGTGCTGACCCGCCTGGAAAATATTCCTAATGTGATGGAGGCGCACCGAACCCGACCTGGATAAATTTCTCCAATCCCCTCGAAGGCTTGTCGGATTGCTATCGTTGGGGTAAAATCGCACACTACACGAAACTGGACATAAAACCACGTCGTACTTGATTAAGCACGAAGATACTCATGATTATGGAGGATTAATATGCCAAAAGTTCGCTGCCATTATCTCGATTGCGGTTTTCTGGATGAAGGTGTCTGCACTGCAGCGATGGTTGAGTTTGATCCTGATTCTGGCTGTATGACTTATTCTGCCAATGCCGGCGCGCTGAATGGCGACGACTGGGAAGAAGAAGACGAACTGGAAGAATGGGAAGAACTGGAAGACGAAGAAGAAGACGATGAGCTATGGCTAGATGAAGATGAAGAAACGGAAGCTTGAGAGACACCTCTATTGAGCAGAAGCTTCGTCATAATTACCTCGTCAATCTCGCAGATGGGGGCTTTTTCGGCTTTGCAATCGGCGCTTCATCATTTTCAGCCATCCTGCCGCTATTTGTAGCCCGGTTTACAGACTCGGCAGTATTAATTGGTTTGATAACAGCAATTCATAATGTAGGGTGGCAGCTGCCGCAGCTTTTTCTGGCGCGGTGGATTGCCACCCTGACGCGTTTTAAGCCCTGGGTGCTAAAGTTGACCATCCACGAGCGGGTGCCCTTTTTGGGACTGGCGCTGATTGCCGGACTCATTTTCACCCAAAAACCGGCATTATCTTTGATACTGACCTTTGTTATGCTTGCCTGGCAGGGTCTGGGCAGCGGATTTGCCGCCAATGTCTGGCAGAATATGATTGGGAAGATCATCCCTGGTTCAATCCGAGCTACGTTCTTTGGGCTTCAATCATCGGCATCCAATCTAGGGGGAAGTATTGGCGCAGTAATTTCGGGTATCTTGTTGGACCGGCTTCCCTCGCCACTGGACTTTGTATTGTGCTTTTTGATCACAGTCGGTTTAATGGGGGTATCCTGGTTTTTCCTGGCATTAACGCGTGAAGAGGTCACCCCACCACCCACTGCCGAAGATGTTCCCCAACCAACAGCCGAATTATCACGGCATATTTTACGGTCCGATGCTTCATTTAAATGGTTTTTGGTGGCGCGCAATCTATTTCAGTTTGGCACGATGGCGTTTTCGTTCTATATCATCTATGCGGTTTTGAAACTGGGGATGAGTGAGGTAGAAGCCGGGTTTATGGCGGCAGCGCTCAATATTACGCTGGTGATTGCAAATCCGGTGTTGGGATGGCTGGCGGACCACTGGAATATTCAGGCAGTAATGACGTTGGGCGCAGTGGCTTCGCTGCTCAGCGCGCTGGTGGCTTTTCTGGCGCCTTCTCTGGGATGGTTTTATCTGGTGATCGTCTTGCAGGGGTTTGCCAACGTCACTTTCTGGACCATTGGAATAGCCTTCACGCTTCAATTTGGGACTGACCGCCAACGCCCGGTTTATATTGGGTTAGCCAACACGCTAATTGCGCCAAGCACAATTCTGGCGCCACTGGTGGGGGGCTGGCTGGCCGACGCGATTAACTACCAGGCGACCTTCCTGGTTTCAGCGGGACTGAGCGGCCTGACCGCTCTAATCTTTCTTCTGTTTGTCAAAAATCCGCCTGTGCGCAAGGCAGAGGCAAACTAAACCCGTTCGATCACAACCCGCTCCGGGCTAATTTCGATGCTCCACATGCCATGATTGGCAAAGCGATAAACAGCCGTCAGGTGATCTGGCTCGCGGACAACATCCACCAGTTCAATCGGCGTTGAGAATGCAAAGGTGATGAGATCCGGGTCCCACTCGCCTTGTTGTTCGGGGTCGTAGCCTTGAGGTGGTTCATAGGCGCGCTCAATATTTGCATCGTTCAAAAGCAAGCGCAGCAGGGCCTCGGGAACATCTATGTTTGCCAACAAGCTGGCTGAGGCCTGGGCTTCCATCTCCTGAACGCGTTCCTCGGGGGTCAATCGCCATTGAACGGGAGACCAGACGCCGGGCAGTTCATCTACGGGGAGGGTTTGGGGGTCAATGACACGAGCCATGAGCAATCTCCTTTAGGTGTAATGTGATATTGAGAGTATAGCCTTAAGTGGCGGTTTATGCTAATATTCAGGCCATGTCAATTTTGCCGGATTCCAGGGATTGTTTTTTGGTTGGAAAGATTGCCGTAAAGGGGGAGTTGATTCTTGCGCCGATGGACGGGTATTCAGATTTGCCGTTCAGGTCACTGGCGCGCCGCCTGGGCTCGGCAATGAGTTATACCGAATTCATCAGCGCAATTGATGTGATTCATGGTCGCCCGGGGCTGGAACGCCGCCTGGCTTACCTGGAAGAAGAGCGCCCCGTGGTTGTGCAATTGCTGGACAATGACCCGGAACGACTGCTGGCAGCAGCGCAAAAGCTGCGGTCACTAAACCCGGATGTGATTGATATTAACCTGGGATGTTCAGCAAAGCCCGTTGCCGGAAGAGGCGCAGGCGCGGGACTGCTGAAGGAGCCGCAGAAAATTGCTCAAATATTTACAACGTTAAGCCAGACGCTGGACATTCCTGTGAGCGGTAAGATCCGGCTGGGCTGGGATGATCAAAGCCGGAATTATTTACAGGTGGCTCAAATTATTGAAGAAAACGGGGGGAGCCTGATTGCAGTGCATGGGCGCACCAAAACCCAGGCTTATACGGGGAATGCGGATTGGGATGCGATTGCAGAGATCAAACAGCGCGCGTCTATCCCTGTCATTGCCAACGGGGATGTACAAACGGTGGCAGATATCGACCGAATAAAGGCGCACACTGGCTGTGATGGGGTGATGATTGGACGGGCGGCAGTGGCAAACCCGTGGATTTTTGCACGAAAAGACCGGGAGGAGATCAACATTCTGCAGGTGCGAGGGATTATTGAAGAACACCTGAACGCCAGTCTAAAGTTTTATGGCGCAGAAGCTGGATTGGTTTTCTTCCGCAAATATGCTTCCCGCTATATGGAAAGCTATGGGATTTCACGCGAACAGAGGCAGCGCTTGATGACCCGGCCGACATCGGTTGAATTTCTGGATACACTGGATGATATTTTCAAAGCTATGCTAGAATGATAAGCGATACTATTCCTCAGTTGTTATTCGCCTCAGGGAGTCGCAATGACTAAATTTATTGCAGCCATAGACCAGGGCACAACCAGCACCCGCTGTATTGTTTTTGATCACTCGGGCAACGTGGTGGCAATGGATCAACAGGAGCATACTCAGATTTATCCCAAACCCGGGTGGGTAGAGCACGATCCACTAGAAATCTGGTTCCGGACAGGCGAGGTGCTGCAAAACGCACTGCGGAAATCGGCGCTGACTTCAGAAGATATTGCGGCCATTGGGGTTACCAATCAACGCGAGACAACTGTGGTGTGGGACCGGACAACAGGGATGCCGTACTACAACGCAATTGTATGGCAAGACACACGCACCGACACCATCTGTAATCGGCTGGCTGCTGATGGCGGGCAGGATCGGTTTAGAGGCAAAGTTGGACTGCCGCTGGCAACTTATTTTTCGGGTCCAAAAATCAAATGGCTATTGGATAATGTGGCCGGGCTGCGCGCTGCGGCCGAAAGCGGGCGCGCTATTTTTGGTAATATGGATACCTGGTTGATCTGGAATTTGACCGGCGGCACGCGCGGTGGGGTACATGTGACCGATGTTACCAATGCCAGCCGCACGATGCTGATGAATTTGCATACGTTGGATTGGGACGATGAGATGCTGGCTGTGCTCGAAATCCCTCGGAAAATGCTGCCAGAAATTCGGCCCTCGTCGGCAATCTATGATTACGCTTCGGGCGTTCTGCCCAGTGTGCCCGTCTCGGGCGATCTGGGGGATCAGCAGGCGGCGCTGTTTGGACAGACCTGTTTCAGCCCGGGTGAGGCCAAAAACACTTACGGCACTGGCTGTTTTATGCTGCTTAACACGGGTCAGCAGCCCATCTACAGTCAGAATGGCCTGCTAACCACACTGGGATACAAAATCGGCAATCATCCGGCGATCTACTGCCTGGAAGGTTCCATTGCCATTGCAGGTGCGCTGGTCCAGTGGCTGCGTGACAACCTGAAAATTATTGAGAAATCTGGCGACATTGAACCGTTGGCGAGGACGGTGACAGACAGCGGCGGCATTTATATTGTGCCGGCTTTTTCGGGGTTATACGCCCCCTACTGGCGGTCAGATGCGCGCGGGGTGATTGTTGGCTTGACGCGATTTATTAACCGGGGACATATTGCGCGCGCTGCGCTGGAAGCCACCGCTTACCAGACGCGCGAGGTATTGGACGCCATGGAGCAGGATTCGGGCGTTAAGCTCTCTGCTCTCAAGGTTGATGGCGGTATGGTGGTAAACGATCTGTTGATGCAATTTCAGGCGGATATTCTCAATGTGCCAGTTATCCGACCGAGAGTGGCGGAGACGACAGCACTTGGCGCAGCTTACGCTGCCGGGCTGGCGGTTGGATACTGGAAAACGGTTGATGACCTGCGTGTCAACTGGGGTATTGATCGGGAATGGAAGCCAGGAATCGAAGAAGCGCAGCGAAGCGTTCAGTATGCCCGGTGGAAAAAGGCGGTTGCCCGAACGCTGGATTGGGTTGAATGAGCCCAAGCGCTTGACAAGCCTGATTAGACTGACGTATAATGCCACTCACACCAGCGGGTGTTGCCAAGTGGTAAGGCAGTAGCTTCCCAAGTTACCATTCGCGAGTTCGAATCTCGTCACCCGCTCAGAACCGCCCGCCAGACAAAAAGCAGGCGGTTTTCATTTTCTCCCTGTCAATTTTGTTAAGTGGTTTGGGGGCTTTTATGCTAAAATTTATGCGGAGGTCTCAGGTCAGATGTCACACAAAATCCTATACGTTGAAGATAATCCCGATAATCGCATGCTGGTACGCCGACTTTTAATGTCTTGCGGTTACGAGATCACTGAAGCCTCCTCGGCACGTGAGGCGCTGGAAGCTCTAAAGACCCTTGTTCCAGATTTGATCTTGATGGATATCAATATGCCCGACATGGATGGTTATACGCTAACCGCCATCATCAAGGAAAATAAAGCGCTGGAAAAAGTGCCGGTTATTGCATTAACGGCCAATGTGATGCGCGGCGATCGCGAACGCACACTCAGTGCGGGCTGCGATGGCTACATTGAAAAACCCATCGATATTGATCGCTTTTTCGACCAGATTGAAGCTTTTCTGGCGATGTATCAGAGGTAACAGCTCATGCCCAACGATGATTCTTCTTCTGTGCAAGGAATTCCCAAGGGGACAACTGTCCTTGTGGTTGAGGATAATGTCAGCAATTTTGTGCTGATTGCGCGTCTCCTGGGCTTTTTAGATATTCACTGCGAATGGAAAACTTCGGGATACGAAGTGGTAGAGTTTGCCGATACACTGCCACGCATTGATTTGATTCTGATGGATATCCGGCTGCCTTACGAGGATGGCTACGGTGCGACAAAGAAAATTCGCCAATCGCCCAAGCTCAAAAATGTACCTATTGTTGCTGTGACCGCAGAGGCCAGCGTGGAGCAAATGAACAAAGCTCGCAACTCTGGATTTGATGGGTTTCTTTCCAAACCATTGGATCCAGATCGTTTTCCCGAACAAATCAGCCGCATCCTGGCCGGTGAAGCCGTCTGGGAATGGGAATAAGGAGCGCTCCCGATGCCTGCAAAGGTTTCGAAAACACCGAAGGATGCCCCCCGTCAATTTAAAAGTAGTTTAGCCCGAAATACTATCATCATCATTTTGATCCTTGCATTGCTGCCTGTTGTAGCCATTGGGGGAGCCACACTTTTACAAATCCAACAATTATTAAAAACCCAGACCGGCGGCCAATTTCAGACCGTTGCGCAAAACTTTGTTGCTCAGCTTGAATCAATGACTGCAGCACGGCAGTCTTTGTTGGGAGACATAAAATCGGATGCTGTTTTTGTTGAGAATCTGAATATTTTGATGGATCCGGCCTCAGATGAATATGCGCGTTTTGAAGCCAAAACTGCTGTTTCAACTACGGTTTCAAAGATTGCTTTCAGCCCAACGGTGGAAAGGTTGATCGATGGATTAGCTATATTCCAACCGGATGGCAGTTTGTTGTTTGCAACAAGAGAAAGCTGGGAGAGTAATACCGAGGCGCTGGATCCCGCAGTCCGGCGGCTTTTAGGGACAAATGATTCGGCGCTGGTTTACGATGTTCCGCCTTTTTATCCCAACCAGTTTGTCCTCATCAGCGCCAAAGTTTTTGTGAGCAACGACATTGATCAGATTGTCACAATGATGTCATTCAGTCTACCGAAAGACCCCCAGGAACTTTTAAATACAGCCAAGATTTATTTCCCCAATGCCATTGGGTATTATTACACAGCAGATAAAACCTTAGTTTACATTGATGAAACCGGAAAACTGGCTGAAATTGGCCTAACCGAAAGCCAAATTGCTGATATGCAAACACTGCAAAGCCTTAGCAGCCAGAAGAAGATTCAGGAGACAACTGGACTGGACGCCCAACCGGCTTATGCCTATGTGCAACCCGTTGGCGGCCTGAAGACATCTCTGGTGCTTGAGATGCCGCGTAAAATTTTGGATGCTCAGATCCAATCGCTTGCCAGGGTGAACCTGTTATTAATTGGCATCAGTGTCCTCATTATCGGGGCGCTGGTATACCTGGGGACGACAAGCATCGTGCGCCCGCTGGTGCGGCTGGCAAACAACGCCAAGAGTTTTGCGGGCGGAGACTGGTCAGAGCGCGCCCGCGTCAATCGGAATGATGAGATCGGGCTGCTGGCTAACTCTTTCAATGAGATGGTTGAGCAACTGAGCGTCCTTTACCGCTCAATGGAATTGAAAGTTGAAGAACGAACATCACAACTGCGCACAGCATCAGAAGTAGCGCAGGTTGCAACATCTGTAACCAGCCAGACGGAAATGGCCGAAAAGGCTGCAAGCCTGATTAAGGATCGGTTTGGTTATTACTATGTGGCTGTCTATTTGATGGATGCAACTGCGAGTTATGCTATTCTACGATCTGTGGCCTGCGATGATGCCGAGTTCCGCGACCTAGTAGGATATCGCATTCCAGTAAATTCTCAGACGATGATTGGGTGGGTGGCATCTCACGGGCAGTCTCAAGTGTCGCTCGACATATCTCCGACAGAGGCGATTGAGCAGGGACGCAATATAATGCCGTTATCGCGCTCGGCGATGGCTGTGCCGATTGTGGTTGGCAATCAGGTGTTGGGGATTGTGGAAGTACAAAGCACAAAACCAAATGACTTTGACCCCGATGCCATTTCAGTGTTCCAGACCATGGCCGACCAGATTGCAACAGGATTCAGAAATGTGTCGCTGTTGGAATCGGCCCAGGTCAATCTTGATGAAGTGGGGCTGCTGTACCGGTCAAGCCGACAAATTGCCCAGGCCAAAGACGAGCGCGAAGTGCTCGAAAATCTTTCTGAAGCCCTGTCACACAGTCAGTACGTCAGTATTGTGTTGGAAGCGGCGGAAGATCACCTGGTAATCCGCTCGATTCACGACCCCAAAGGCACCGGGTTTGACTCAACGCTGCGCGGTGTGGCTTTGCCCGTGCGGCAGGGGCTGGGTCGTTTGTCAGAGACCCCCATCTTATTGATTGATGACCTGCGCACTTCATCAGAATTTGAGAACTTGCTGACCTTCCTGGCGCGGCGCGAATGCCGTACGGCAGCCTTGATCCCTGTTTTGATGGATGGAAAGCCTAATAAAGTAATCGCCATTGGGTCTCGAGAGGGTACGGCACTTTCAGCAAATGTGCTGCAGCCATATTCCAGTATTGCCGAAGTTGCGGGCTCTACATTAGGGCGATTAAATTTGGTTCGTAGTCTCAGCGCTCGCCTGTCTGATATTGAAAGCATTGCGGACTTCAGCCAGGCCATTTCTACTGAAACAGATCTGAGCCGGCTGTACAAGGTATTGCACGATCAGGCAATCAAGACATTTGGAGGAGATATTTTCTTCCTGGTGGCTCTGTTTGACGGCAAACATGACATGATTGAGATCCCTTATTTTTATCAGGGCGATCGATTTGTTCAGATGGAGCCCTATCCAGTTGGCGATGGTCTGGTGTCACATATCATCCGGACCAAACAGCCGCTGATGCTGGTCAAGAACATCGAACAGACCATGGTGCAAATGCGCGCCATTCACGCAGGCGGGGTGGCCAAGTCATGGCTGGGTGTTCCGTTGATTGTGGGTGGTGACCTGGTTGGGGTTCTGTCGGTGCAGGATATTGTCAACGAAGAAAGATTTGATGAAGGTGACTTAAATCTACTGCTGACGCTTGCCCCCCAGATTGCCAACGCGATCCGCAATGCACAGCTGCTAAAACAAACCCAGGATAACCTGCAGGCGTACGAAGCAGAACGCGCATTATTGAACATCCTGCTTGCCAACACACCGGAGCAAATTTACATCAAGAATACCGCGGGAGAATATCAACGGGTCAGCCAATCGTTTGCAGATTGGGTAGGTATTAGCCGACCTGACGATATTGCGGGTAAGACGGATGCTGATTTGTTTGGCACAGAATTCGGCGAAAAAGTTTTTGAAGAAGAACGCACTTTACTCTCTTCCGGAATCAACCGGATTGGTGAAATCGAACAAACTAAAGACAAAGCTGGAAATCTTTTCTGGGGAACCCATTCTCGAATTTTGATATCCGATTCGGCTGGGCTAACAACTGGTATTCTAGGTATTCGGCAGGATATTACCGAAATTAAGATTGCTGAACAACTTTCTATGCGGCGGGCCGACCAACTGCAAACGATTGCTGATATTGCCCGCGAAGCCACGGGAACGCTGGATGTGAATGAACTGCTGAAGAAGGCGGTTAATCTGATCCGTGACCGGTTTGGCTTCTATCATTCATCCATTTTCTTGATTGACCCCAATGGAGAATACGCCGAACTAAGGGAATCGACCGGCGAGGCTGGCGCAAAGATGATGGCGGCTGGACACCGCTTGGTTGTGGGGTCGGCCTCGATGGTTGGGCAATCAACCCGCCGCGGTGAACCGGTGGTTTCTAATGATGTTACCGCCGAGCCCAATTACTACCCCAACCCTATGCTGCCAGAAACCCGATCTGAGCTTGCCATTCCATTACGGTCTGGCGGACGAATTTTGGGCGCGCTGGATGTTCAAAGTACCCAAACGCAGGCTTTCTCACCAGAAGACATTGATACCTTACAGCTTCTGGCTGATCAGATTGCGATTGCGGTCACCAACAGTAATCTCTTTGCCCGATCTCAAGACGCTCTGATTCGACAACGTTTGGTGAACGAAATTACTGTGACAGCCGCTGCAGCACAAAGTCTGGACGAAGCGATTGCGACAGCGGTCAAAGGCCTGCGCGAAGCGATGGGCGGCGACCGGATCAGCGTCTTCCTGGTAGATGAAGGGCAGCGGCAGATGCATTTACACACATCTGCCGGGTATGGCGAAGGCGAGATGGAAACATTGATTGTTCCATTTGGGGAAGGCATTGTTGGAGAAGCTGCGGAAACTGCAGAAACGATCCGGGTGGACGACGCGCAAAACGATCCACGGTTCATCGCCATGGAAGAAGATATACGCAGTGAGCTGGCTATTCCAATTCACTTTACTGACCAATTGATCGGCGTGCTTAATCTGGAGAGTAAGCGACTGGCAGCTTACGACGAAAGCGATGAGCAAATTCTAGAAGCGTTAGGCAACAACCTTGGGGCAGTGATTTCAAATGCCCAGTTACTGCGGCAAATCCGCATGCAGGTGGAACGCCAGCAGCAACTATATGAAATTACCAGTAAGATTCGCCGATCTTCAGATTTGCAAACCATCCTGCGAACATCTGCCACTGAAATTGCCCGGGCACTGGGAGCTGAGCGGGCAGAAGTTCGACTATCAACCCGAACGATTGGCAGGGCAGCTGATGAGCCAACCGCGGATAACGGCCATGAGCCCGAGATTGAGAAATAGAGTGTTGCTATGACAACAACCACAAGAACCATTCGATCGCGAACTCGCCTGCAAAACCGTATCCTGTCCCTGATTCTTGGGATTGTGGTGCCTATTCTCATTGGCGTGGTCATGGCATCTCTGCGGTTTACAGAGAGCACCGTGACGGCTCAAACCGAAGAACAGCTCGTTTATGTCAGTCAGGGTGTTAGCAACCTTCTGGACAATTGGCTTTCCCTAAACAATAATCAATTAAAGAATCTGGCGCTGCAGCCTGGAATCATCAGCATGGATCCGGCGCAGCAGAAGCCTATTCTGGAAGCCATGGCCGCGGCCAATCCATATATGTATCTGGTGAGCACGACCAACAAAATTGGGATGAATGTTGCCCGCAGCGACAATAATGAGTTGATCAATTACCTTGACCGGGCGTGGTTCAAAGGCGCCATCAACGATTATGAATTTACCTACCAAATTTTGATCGGTCGGACAGGCGGAGCGCCAGCCCTGGTAATGTCTACGCCGATTAAGCAGGACGGCGCCATTATTGGTGTGGCGATGTTTGCGGCTGAATTGAACCAGATTACGGACACGGTTTCCAGTATCAAAGTAGGCGAGTCGGGTTTTGCGTTTGTGGTGGACCCCTATAACCGTGTTATGGCGCATCCGAACCCCGAATATGTGGCAAATTTGCTGGATTTGAGTGAGTACCCTCCTGTTGTGGCTTTACGGGGAGGGGAAAGCGGGATTTATAACTTCACCGATGCTGAGGGGCGCAACTGGGTTTCGCATTTAACAAAAACAGCTGATGACTGGGGGATTATTGTTCAGCTACCCCAATCTGAATATCTGGCATTGGTTAATCGGCAGCGTCTGACAGCAATTATCATTCTGGCGGCTGGCGTTGTGCTTGTCTTGAGCTTGACCAGTACTATTTTACGTCAGGTAATTCGCCCGGTGAAGGTTTTGACGCGAACGGCTGTGGCGATTTCACGTGGTGACTTGAACCGGACTGCCCCGGTTGAAAGCGACGATGAAATTGGTACGCTTGCCATGACGTTTAATAAAATGACTGCACAGCTTCGACAAACTGTGGATGATCTACAAATTCGGGTGGATGAGCGCACGGCAGAGCTGGGTAATGCGCTCTCACAGTTGCGCACGGCGGCGGATGTGTCACGGTCCATCACACGCGTGATGGATGTGCAAACGCTGCTGCAAGAAGTTGTGGATCTGATTAAGGATCGGTTCAATCTTTATTATGTAGGCGTCTTCCTGCTGGATGAAACTGGCGAGCAGGCTATTCTGCGTGCAGGCACGGGCGAGGCGGGCACCAAAATGGTTGCCGCTGGGCACCGGCTCTTACGGGGTGGCGCGTCCATGATTGGTTGGGCTATCTCAAAGGGCGAGGCGCGCATTTCTCAAGAGGTTGGCACCGAAACCGTGCGGTTCAAGAACCCGCTGCTTCCCCTCACCCGGTCTGAGGTTGCCATTCCGATCCTCAGCCGTGACAAAGCACTGGGCGCTTTAACGATCCAATCAACCGAGGCGAACGCATTTGACCAGGATGATATTGTGGTGCTGCAAGGTGTGGCAGACAGCCTGGCGGCGGCACTGGATAACGCGGCTTTGTTTAACCAAACCCAGGAGTCTCTGGACGAGATTAGAGCACTTAACCGGGCCTATACAGAAGAGGCATGGGGGCGAACGCTGGCGACCTACGGCACAATTTCTGCCGAGCATGTCAATCCGGCGGGGGTGCACGGCGATCAGCCGGCCCGTCAGGTGCGAGTACCTTTGATGCTGCGCGAAAATCCCATTGGAGAAGTTGTTCTGGATATGAGCGGGCGCGACCTGACAGATGATGAACTGGAATTTGTGGAGGCGATCACATCTCAGGCGGCTCTGGCATTGGAAAGCGCCAGACTGCTTGAAGAATCTCAGGCTTATGCTTTGCAAGAGCGGAAGATGAGTGAAATGACCAGCCGTTTCTCGCGCGCCAGCAACATTGATGAAATTCTAAAAGCTGCGGTAACAGAGCTTGGGAACCTGCCTACCGTTGCAGAGGTTGCCATTCACCTGACACCGCCTGAACAGGCTGAGGGAGCGTAAGGGAGACCATCATGAACAATGCCGGCACCCCCCAACAAACCAGGCCACAGGGCACTACTGAACACAGCGATATTTTGCGGCTTTTGCAGGAGCGCATTCTGCGTAATATTCTCCTTGGTGCCGTAATATTTGGTACGCTTATCTTTATCTATGCAAGCTATGTGGCTGTATCGCGGCAGTTATGGGGATTGCTGATCTTCTATGCAGTAACCTATGCTATTCTGCTTCTTGCCGCCCTGGTGCGCAGGCTGCCTTACGCTATCCGCAGTACTGCTATTATGATTGTGGTTTATCTTCAAGGCACGGTCAGTATGTTGGGAAGTACGCACCCTGGATCGGGGATGATCTATTTGTTAACCTTGACGATTCTGGGGGCTATCTTATTCAACTTAAGGGTTGGTCTGTTAATGATGGGGGCAAGCGTTTTAACACTGATTGGCATCGCCATTGGAGTTAATTCAGGGGTTGTGCCAATTTCTGAGTTGTCACTTCTGGTTGGGACATCTAATCAGACAATTCCCTGGATCACTTATATTTTGCTGTTTGTACTGCTGGGCACGGTAGCGGTTTCTTCGGTTGGCAGCACCACAAACGGCTTGAATGTCAGTCTGACCAATCAGCGACACTTGACACGGGCGCTGGCACAAGAGCGGAATACCCTGGAAAACCGCATTCAGGACCGCACAACTGAACTTGAGCAGCGAGCAGCCCAATTGACCGCAGCCAGTGAAGTTGCCCGCCAGATGTCTGCTGAAACGGACCTGGACCAGCTACTCAAGAACGCGGTGCAACTCATCAAGGACAAATTTGGGCTGTACTATACTGCGGTGTTCCTGTCAGATGAAAAGGAAGAGTTTGCTGTTTTGCGGTCTGGGACAGGTGAGGCCGGGCAGGCGATGCTTGAAGCCGGGCACAGGTTGAAAATCGGCGAGGAAGGGATTGTGGGGAATGTAGTTTACCGGGGTGAGCCGCGAATTGCTCTAAACGTTGGCGCCGATGCAACACATTTTAAGAACCCATACCTGCCGCAGACCCAGTCTGAAGCTGCTTTGCCCATGCGGGTTGGCAACCGTGTGATTGGCGCGCTGGATGTGCAGAGCGAACGCGAGCAGGCGTTTGGCGATGAGGATATCCGGGTGCTGCAAACTATTGCCGACCAACTGGCGGTTGCCATTGAGAAGACATCGCTGGTTGAGCAGCTAGAAGAAAGCCTTTTGAAGCTTGAAACCCGCTCACGCGAGACGACGCTCAAAACGTGGCGCTCTCACATTCGAAGTTCAAAGCGCCCATTTGCTTACCGATATCACCGGGCAACTGCTGAAATTGAGCCGGCTCCGCCGATCAGTGAAACGGCTCAGGCCGTATTGAAAGCCGGGACACCGATCATTCGGAGTATTCCGGCTGAAGAAAACCAGCCAGGAACGACGATGGTCTCAGTGCCCATTAAGATGCGTGATCAGGTGCTGGGCGTCTTAGATGTTCGTCTGGATACGCCTACGGCGTCGCAAGAACTGATCAACTATGTGCAAATGAGCGTGGACCGGCTGGGTGTGGCGCTGGATAATGCCCGACTGCTAGAAGAAATTCAGAATCGGGCGGAGCGCGAACATCTGGTCAGCGAAATTACCGGTCAATTGCGTAAATCCAGCGAGGTCAACACCATCCTCAGCACCGCGGCGGTTGAACTTGGGCGTGCACTGGGCCTCTCAGAAGTTATGGTTGAATTACGCCAAACGGATGCGGACATCTAACCGCTTACCCGGAGATTTATTATGAATCAATCCGAACCCCAAAATACAACTTCGACAACACAGGCAGGGCCAGCCGAGAATCAAATGGGACTCGACCGGCGGATTGGGCTTTATACAGGCATCGGCGCCGGGCTCATTGGGCTCTTATTCCTCAGCCAGGGTGTAACGCATCCGGTCATCCAGTTGTATATTGTGGCTGCGGTTTTTATGCTGGTGGCGCTAGTCAACATTTTCAGCCTAGAAAGCATAACCTTCAAGGATCCAAGGACTTCCGTTTATCTTGGTTTATCGGCGCTGCAGCTTGCTCTGGTTGTCTTTGCGCACCTGTTTACTAACACATCCCTCATCTCGGCTTCTTTGATTATTATCATCGGCGTGTTTACGATCAGCAGTCAGTTCCGCGGGCGGGATGTTGACCTGGGTTTGATTATTACCCTTGTGGCGGCGATGCTGTCTGGTCTGGCGGGAACACTGACAACCATCGGGCAGTATGACCTGAACAATTTCCCGCTGTTCATGCGCATCATGTTGATCGTAATTGTGGTGGCATACATCGTTGTATTGGGTATCATCGCGATCCGAAGCTTGACGAGCACGATTACGGTTAAATTGATCACCAGTTCGCTGGCGATTACACTGATTCCCTTGCTGCTGCTATCCACCATTCAAACGGATTTCATCCGCACAATTGTCCAGAATCAAACCAACCAGGCGCTTAAACTGGCGGGGGAAGAAACCGCGAATCGAATTGACGCGTTTTTCAGTGATAATCTTGATCAGATCGAGCGTGCATCTAACCTTGCAGCCTTTATCAACTACCTCAATATTGCCCCGACGGAACGCAACGGCAGCTCTCAGGAACAGCAACTGGCATTGACGATTAACTCGTTGAAAGCGCAGCAGGAAGCTTATTTGACCTCGATTGGTCTGCTGGATTTACAGGGCAATAACATCTATGACTCGAATCCATTTGAGGTTGGCAACAACGAGGACACGAGCGAGTATTTCATTCAGCCCTTGCGAACCGGGCAAATCTTTGTGTCTTCGGTATTATTCTCTGACCAAAACGGAGATGCGTATTTGTACTTCAGTGCACCGGTGCGCAATGCCTCGGGGCAAATGATGGGCGTGCTACGCATGCGGTACGATGCGCTGGTGCTGCAAGATCGGCTGGGCGAGTCTATCAACCTGTTAGGGGCGCGATCATATCCGATGCTGGTGGACGAGCTCAATATTCGGATAGCAGATTTGGCCCGCCCCAGCGAGGTTTATAAAGCCATCGCTCCACTGACGGCAGACCAGATTGCAAGTATTCAGAAACAAAAGCGCCTGCCCAATTTGCCGGCCGAACAACTCTACACCAATCTGCCTGAATTTGCAGCCAGCCTGGACCAGATCGGCAACAACCCATATTTCAATACTTACCTTTATGAAAGCGGAACTGAAGCCCGTGGCATGTCTGGGGTGGCTATACGCTTAAAAAACAAACCCTGGAACGTGGTTTTCTTGCAGGAACGAACTACTTTAATCAACCTGCTCCAGGAACGCAACCGGACATCCTCGCTGATTGCGATTTTGCTGGCTGGCTTTGTGGGCTTGATTACGGTTATTTTTGCCAGGCTGTTCAGCCGGCCTATTTTGTCACTGAGGGAAACTGCGGCCAATATTGCAGCGGGTGATATCAATGCCCAGGCAACCGTCACAACTCGAGATGAAATTGGCGCGCTGGGCGAGACGTTCAACTTGATGACCCAACAACTGCGGGGCTTCATTGGTGAACTGGAAAACCGTGTGAATGAACGCACCGTTGAACTGGCACGCCAGAACGAATCGCTGCAACTGCGCAGCCAACAACTCCAAACTGTATCTGATGTAGCCCGGCAGGTTGTATCAGCACGGGAATTAGAGACGCTTTTGAATCAGGTGACTGTGCTGATCAGCGAGCGGTTCAACTTCTACCACGTGGGTATTTTCCTGATTGACCAGAACAACGAATATGCACTGCTGCGAGCGGCTAACAGCGAGGGCGGGCAACGGATGCTTGCGCGTGGGCACAAGCTGCGCGTGGGTGAGGTTGGTATGGTGGGTTACGTGACCGGCGCCGGGCAGCCCCGCATTGCCACAGATGTTGGTAAAGATGCCGTGTTTTTCAATAACCCCGACCTGCCCGAAACACGTTCAGAAATGGCCCTGCCGCTAAAGGTTGGTGACGAAGTGATTGGCGCGCTGGATGTTCAAAGCATTGTGTCGAATGCCTTTACTGCCGAAGACATCAGCCTGTTCAGTACACTGGCAGACCAGGTGGCAATCGCCATTCGCAACAACCAGCTTTATTCAGAGACGATGCGCGCTCTGCAGGAATCTCAAAAGCTGCACCAACAGTATTTGCAGCAGGAATGGGGGCGAGAGGCTGGCGAGCGCGGCGATGTGGCCTACATCTACACGCCTGGTGGGATGGTGGTGCGTCCTTACATCAATACGCCTGAGGTGGAACGGGTTTTTGAGACCCGGCAGCCGGTCATCAAACAGGCTGAGGCAACTGGGGATCGCTCTGTAATGGCCATTCCGGTTATGCTGCGCGACGAGGTAATTGGCATTATTCACCTGCAAGAGGCTGAGAATACGGTCCGAGAATGGAGCAATGAAGAGGTTGCAACAGTGCAATCTGTGGCTGACCAGGTTGGGCAAGCGTTGGAAAACGCCCGCCTGTTTGAACGCACTGTGCGCCGCGCTGAGCGCGAACGCAAAGTGCTGGATATTACCAGTCGAATCCGAGCCAGCAACGACCCGCAGCAAATGGTTCAAATTGCGCTGGAAGAGCTGCAGCGCGCGCTGCGGGTTTCGCGAGCTCAGGTATTAGTTCAAACACCCCCATCGCTGTCTGAAGATCAAGAAGATTCAGATGGCGAATCACCTGCTGAATAATTCAGGAAGCGAGGTCAGGGTATGTCGTACATAATTGCAGTTGCAAACGAAAAAGGCGGCGTGGCAAAAACCACCTCCAGCATTTCGCTGGGTGCGGCACTGGTTGAAAGCGGCGCTAAAGTTTTACTGGTAGACCTGGATTCCCAGGCGAACTTAACCCTGGCGCTGGGGATGGAACCCGACAAAAACCAGCGTTCGCTGATCAGTGTATTACTGGAAGGGGTTGCGCTTTCATCCATATGGCGAGAAAGCGGCATACCGGGGCTGTTTGTTGCACCCTCCAATTATGAGATGGGGGTTGCTGAACGGCTGCTGCCCACCCGTCCGGGTTATGAGGTCACTCTCCGAAAGGTGCTGACTACCCAGGCAGAAGATTATCAATTTATTGTGCTGGATTGCCCGCCGTTTCTAGGCGCATTAACACTGAACGCCCTGACAGCGGCAAACCTCTTGATGATACCGACGCAGGCTGAATATTTCTCGATTTATGCAATCCGCAATATGATGGGGTTGATCCGTCGGGTCCGTTCGCAACACAACCCCGACCTGACATACCGGCTGCTGTTAACGATGTTTGATCGCCGTAACCGCATTCATCGCACGCTAGCAGAGCAGCTTCAATCCACATTTGGCAACGGCTTGCTTGAAACCATTGTTGAAACGGATACCAAGCTGCGCGAAAGCCCCATTGCGGGCATGCCCATTATTTACCAGTTCCCCAAGAGCCGAGCCGCGATGCAGTATCGCGCATTGGCTCAGGAGATCATACAATATGCCCAAGAAACAACAGCACAACCGAATAAATAATCTATTCACCAATCTGGGCGAAAGTCTGACACCGCAGGACCAGTCGGTTCCGGGCGGGTTACCTGGATGGACGTGGGAATGCGATCTTGACGGGAAGTATGTGAAATGCGGCCCAGAGGTGATGGCCTGCCTGGGTATTCGGCCGGCGAGTTTTATTGGGCAGCCGCTAAGTACGTTTTCAATTCCAACTGAATATTCGGCTCCGCTGCGGCAAATATTGTTAGCTGATACATTCCCGGCGACAGTTTCTATTTACTATCAGTCGGCTGAAGGGGCATTTATTCCGGTGCGGATGCAGGTTCAACGCCGCTATTCTGAGACAGGCGAGATTAATGGTTACACTGGCATTAGTGAAGTTTTAAGCGAGATGCCTGCCCGAGTGGACGATTCAACTGCTATGTTTGCGCCCGGCAGCGAGCCGACTACCACGATTTTTCCAGCGACATCTGCAACCACTGAAATCCGGGGAGTGGCCATCAGCGATGGACAGGTTTTGCCGGCGATCGATTTTTGGACCGAGGCTGGGCGAGAAAGCCAGAACCAGGGCGGGCTGGTTGCTCATTCACCAGCGCCCAATCGACCAGCTTCGATTGCAGTGCCCTTTACACTGCGGGATCAAGCCGGGGGGATTGTTGAACTGGTTGATGATACCCGACGCCGAGCCTGGACGCAGGACGAACAATTGCTGGTGCAAGATGTAGCCAATCAATTAGCACAGGCACTGGAAAACGCCCGGTTATACGCGACGGTTCAACAAGAGTTGCGTCAAAGAGTTCAGGCGCAGCAAGAAATTACCCGGCGTAACCGCGACCTGGCAACCATTAACCAAATCGGGCAGCAGTTGAGCCGGCTGACAGGTGCTGAAGAGATCTTCAACCTGGCCCACGATATGATTGGTGAAGTGCTGGATAACAAAAACCTGGTAATTGCAGCGTATGACGCAAAGCAAAACCTGATCAGTTTTCCGGTTGCAGCGCAGGGTGGGCAAAGAATACAGATTCCAGCGCGCCCACTGGGACAGTCTTTGGTAGATCATATTGTGCGTGCCCGAGAACCCCTGCTGATTGGTCGAGGTGTGCGCCGAATTTTACAAGCGAAGGAAATTGAGCTCCCAGAACCACTGCCAACGTCCATCCTGGGGGTGCCAATGGCCACCGGCGACCGATCATTGGGCGCAATTGTGCTGCGGGACTTTGAAAGCGAAGACGCCTATACGCAAGTTGAGGCTGAAATTTTATCTACAGTGGCCTCTCAGATTGCCAATGCGCTAGAAAATGCGAACCTGTTCCAGGATGTCCGAAATGCGCTGCAAACGATCGAAAACCGCGAACGCTATCAATCGGGCGTTGCAAAAGCTGTGGCGACACTTGCTCAATTTGGGTCAAGGTCTATTGTTGAGGTGCTGGAACAGCTTGGAACTGCGGATGAATGCGAGTTGGCCTTTTTTGCTCAACCCGAAGCGGGTGATTTGCCCAATCAATGGGAGCTGATTGCCGATTGGTACACCAGCCTGAGCTCACCCTCGCTTAAGGCGACATCGATCCCAATTCAGACTCGATGGGTCAATGAACTGCGCGAGAACGGATGGCTGGTTCTTCAAGCAGTGGACTGCCCGGTTGATGAACAGAACTATATCTCTTCTGAAGGCTTCAAGTCTTTGCTACTGCTCTCGGTGCCGGGCAAGAAATTTACACCTGGCTTTATTGCTTTTGGAGAGCGAAATAAAGAACGCACCTGGTTGAACGAAGAAATCAATGCGTTGCGAGCGGGTGCAGACGGTTTGGCAAACACATTTGTTCGCGAAGACCTGGTCCAACAAATTCAAGACACGCTGAACGAAACTGAAAGCCTTTACAACATCAGTCACCGCCTGGCGCTGGCAAATACGTTTGATGAAATGATCGAGGCGATTACACTGGGCTTCCGTATCCCCACGATTAAGCGCGGCAAACTGGCGATTTTTGCGCGGGACGCGGCCGATAACATTATAGGTGTTGATGTGGTGGGTAGTTGGCCAAGTTTAGATCTGAATCTTGACCAAGAGATTGGATATACTGACCCATCTTACCGAAAATTCTTTGCCATTCAAACACCGCTGTTCCTCGACTCGATTGAGCAGGCTGAGGTGCCCATCTCCATTCAGGCTGACCTGCGTTCACGCTCGGTTCAGACTCTAGCTGTCTTGCCTCTCTGGACGAGCAAACGCCAGCTTGGTGTGCTGGTTTTGGAAGGCGACGAAGCTTATAACTTTACAAACCGTGAAATCCGGTCGCTGCCGCCTTTGGTTGATCAGATGGCGACTTCAGTTGAGAACCGGCAGTTGTTTGAACAGACGGAAGAAGTGCTTGCCGAAACAGAGCTGCTGTATAAGATTTCCAGCGGTATTGCTCAGGCAGTCAATCTGGATGATCTGGCTAAGATGGTGTCGCAGACGGTAATGCCACGCCATGCTGAACGAATTTCGCTGATGACAGTGAACAGCACTGGCGACGGTGAACTGTTGGATATTGAAATTGCAGGGTTTTACGATAAGCAAGGAGAATTTCAACGGCTGGGGGTCAAGGTACCTGTGGCTAACCTGCCCATCACTCGCCTGATGACAAATGATCCGCTGGTGATCGCAAACGCAACCGAAGACAGCATGGATTCGGTTTCGCGGCGGACTTTGCAGCAATTAAATATTGGGTCTGGCTGTCTGGTACCATTACGCAGTTCAGGCCACTTGATCGGTATATTATCTGCCTCATCACGCAAGCCGGCAGAATACAGCTCTGAAGAAGTCAGGATTATGCAGGTTACCGGTAATGGTGTTGCTGTGGCGCTGGAAAGGCAGCGCTTGCTGCGAGAAGCGCAGCGCCGAGCGCTCGAACTTCAGACTGCGGCAGAAATCGCGCGCGACACAACCAGCACACTATCCCTGGATACACTACTGGAATCCGTGGTCAACCTGCTGCTTGACCGGTTTGACTTCTATTTTGCCTCGGTGTTCTTGCTGGATGAAACGGGAAATTACGCGGTCATTCGAGAGGCAACTGGCGACGCTGGACGCGAGTTAAAGGATAGCGATTATCATCTGGCGGTGGGCTCACGATCAGTGGTAGGTTCAGTAACCAGCAGTGGTACGCCATTGGTTATTAATGACGTCAGCAAGAGCCCATTGTATTACCCCCACCCCCTATTGCCCGAAACACGCTCTGAGATGGCGCTGCCGCTGCGCGGCGCCGGTAAAGTGATCGGCGCTCTGGATTTGCAATCCAACCGGGTGAATGCGTTCTCTCAGGATGAAATTGCGGTCTTCCAGATTCTGGCAGACCAGTTGGCCATTGCAATTGAGAACGCCCGAGCTTACCAGCTTTCACAAGAAGCTTTTGAAAACATCCGCGAAATGGACCGCCTGAAGAGCCAGTTCCTGGCGAATATGAGCCACGAACTGCGGACGCCGTTAAACTCGATTATTGGCTTCTCGCGCGTGATCCTCAAGGGTATTGATGGGCCGATTAATGACACGCAACGGCAAGACCTGTCGGCGATTTACAACTCCGGTCAGCACTTGCTGGCGCTGATTAACGACGTTTTGGACCTGTCCAAGATTGAAGCAGGCAAAATGGAACTGGCGTTCTCAGAAGTCAACGTTGGCGATGTTATAGTCAGTGCCATGTCTACGGCAGTGGGGTTGACGAAGGACAAGCCCATTCAATTGCGGCATGTCATACCCCCGAATCTGCCCCCAGTTCAAGCGGATTCGACCCGCATACGGCAGGTCTTAATCAACTTTATCTCCAACGCGGCCAAGTTCACCGAGGAAGGCTCAATCACGGTTGAGGCTATGCTCTCAAACGGCCCGGATGGGTCACCTGAGATTATGGTTACCGTTACCGATACGGGTCCTGGCATTGCCGAAAAAGATCAGATTAAATTGTTCCAGGCCTTCTCGCAGGTGGATGACTCACCGACCCGGAAGACGGGTGGTACAGGGTTGGGTCTGTCTATCAGCCGATCTCTTATTGAAATGCACAAAGGCCGAATTGGGCTACTAAAGTCAGTAGTAGGTGAAGGCAGCACCTTCTTCTTCACGCTGCCGCTGCCAAAACCCGAACCCGAACCAGAAACCACCGACGACAGCTCTAACGTTATTCTGGCGATTGATGATGACCCGCAGGTGATCAGCCTGTATGAGCGCTTCTTGCAGCCCCAGGGGTACCAGGTGATTGCGTTGACCGACCCCACCAAAGCAGTGGAGCGGGCGCGCGAAGTAAAGCCGTTTGCGATCACGCTGGATATTATGATGCCAGAACGAGATGGCTGGCAGGTTATCCATGACCTGAAAAGCAACCCTGAGACGCATGCAATCCCAGTGATCATTTGCAGCATCGTTGAGGATGAGGAAAAGGGCTTCAACCTAGGCGCTGCGGACTATTTGGTAAAGCCGTTCCTGCAAGAGGATTTGACGAACGCCATTATCCGGCTAAATGCCGATGGAGACATTCATCGGGTGCTGGTGATTGACGATGATCCGGATGATCTGCGGTTGGTTCAAAAAATGATTGAGGATGGCGGGGATTTCCAGGCTATTCTGGCAGAAAGCGGCGAACGCGGGCTGGAATTACTGGAGACTATGCGCCCGGATGCGATTATTCTCGATCTGTTTATGCCCGGATTGAACGGCTTTGCTGTGCTTGAAAAGCTGCGTTCTGATGCGAAGCTGAGCAGCATCCCGGTGATTATCCTCACAGGAGCGGATCTGACAGCTGAGCAGCATAAACAATTATCGGAATTTGGTAAGCGGACACTGACCAAGGGCATGCTGCGTGAGCGTGAATTGATCACATCCCTCGAAGAATCGCTGCGCAAACTTAAAAATCAACGACGAGAGTAACGATAACCTATGTCTTCACAATTTATTGTTGAATGTATTGACTGCCATAATCGCGGGCCTTTTTTTGTAAACAGCACCGCCTGCCCAAACTGCGGAAGCGCCTGGCGCGAAGCGCGCTACGATTACGAGACGATTGCCAAGACACTGCCCCTGGTGCTGCATGAGCGTCCATTTGACCTGTGGCGATATCGCGAGTTGCTGCCGGTTCGCAGTCCAAACCCAGATTTGTCGCTGGGCGAAGGCGGCACGCCATTGATTCGCGCAACCAATTTGGGGATGATGCTCGGCTGCCCGAACCTGTTTATTAAGGATGAGCGGCAAAGCCCAACCCATTCTTTTAAGGATCGACAGGCCGCTGTGACAGTAGCGGCATTAAAAGAGGCCGGGGTAACGGAAGTTGTAATCGCCTCGACTGGAAACGTGGCGATATCGTATTCTGCATATGCGGCGCGGGCGGGCATCAAGTGCTGGGCTTTTCTCACCAGCCTGGTCCCGGGCGCCAAGATGCGGGAAGTCGCCATCTACGGGACGCAGGTGGTGAAAATTACCGGGTCTTACGATCAGGCCAAACAGGTAGCCAATACTTTTGCCAAGCAGCGTGGGCTGTATCAGGATACCGGAGCGCGCAGCATTCCCAATATTGAGGCAATGAAAACTATTGCTTATGAAATTGTGGAACAACTAACCACTCTGTTTGGCCCCCCAACGGGCAGCGGTGATCAGGGAATGCCCATCTGGACTGCGCCCGACTGGTATATTCAGGCGGTCAGCGGTGGCATGGGGCCGCTGGGGGTGATTAAGGGCTTCAATGAGTTATTCCAAATGGGATTGATTGACCGGGTACCCAAAATTGCGGCTATCCAAGCCGATGGGTGTGCGCCCATGGTGCACGCCTGGAGATTGGGGCAGGAAACAGCCACACCCGTTCAGTCACCAAATACTCAGATTATCACCCTGGCCACGGGTGATCCTGGCAGAACCTATACCTTGCTCCGACAGCGCATGCTGGCAGCATCTGGAGGAACCTTTGAAAGTGTGAGCGATGAGGATGCTTACCGAGCGATGCACCTGATTGCCAAAATGGAAGGGCTTTCGGTTGAACCTGCGGCTGGCGTGGCCTTTGCGGGTTTGATTAAATTAATCCGCAATGGACAAATCAAACCCAGCGATCGGATTGTAGTAAATTGTACAGGGCACACGATGACGATCGAGAAGAATATTCTCGGCGAGGGTTGGTCTCGCAATGTGGTTCTTTCTACGCAGGCAATGGAAGACAGCCCGGAAGATGGTCTGCTGGCAGCGTTGAGCCGGGTGGCAATTGACCGGTTCCCACGAATTGCCATTGTGGATGATAACCCGGATGTGCGGCGGTTGATCCGCCGGATTCTACAATCTCAGGGGAATTATGAGCTGTTTGAAGCCACCAACGGACGTGAAGCAATTGAGCTGGCAAAACGAGAGCAGCCCAATCTCATTATTCTGGATCTGATGATGCCAGAAGTGGATGGATTTGGTGTGTTGCAAGCGCTGGAAGCCGATCCAGATACCGCTGAGATTCCGGTAATAGTTGTGACTGCAAAGGAGTTGACCCCTGCCGAGAAGGCGCGCCTCAAAGGACATATCCAAACATTAATGCAAAAGGGGGATTTTATGAGTGATGACCTGCAAGATGAGGTCAGGGCATTGCTTGGGTAAATCAAGCTAAATTGCCATGAACAGCAAACAGCGCAAAACAGGAATATCAGCCGCACTTGCTTCGGCTCTATTTCTGGGCGCGGTGCCGATCTTTGGCAAGCAGGCGATTCTATTTGGTTTTGCGCCTCTGGCTGTTGTGGCATTGAGGACATCTATTGCGGCGGCCCTGCTGACAATCTTGATGTTGATATTTCGACGGCAGTTCTTTTATATCTTCCCGGTGGGGTTGATTGGCTGCACGGTGGCAGGAGTGGTCAACGGTCTGGGGTCCATTCTATACTACACCTCACTGCAAACTCTGGATGCAGGCGTGGGGCAATTGCTTTACGCGTTTTATCCCATTTTTGTGGCTTTCTGGTTGATGCTAGACCGGCAGCCGATCAGTCGATTAACCATTTTCCGGATGGTGCTCTCTGTGCCTGGTATTTACCTGCTGATTCGAGCCGGGCGCGATGGTGTAAATTTGCTGGGGGCTGGGATGATGCTGGGATCAGCCATCCTTTATGCGCTGCACCTGATCATCAATCAACGTGTGCTGTATGAAGTACCAGCCCCAACGGTGACACTTTATACGCTCTACGCCATGGCCGCAACAGTTGTGATTGCCTACCTGTTATTTAACCGAACACTGCCCCCCCTTCCACGCCCTGGTGGCCGATTGTGGGCATGGGTATATTAACGTTTGCGGCTCGCCTGACATTGTTTACTGGGGTTAAGCACGTTGGCGGATTACAGACCGCCATGCTGGGCTTTTTAGAGCTGGTGATCACCGTGAGTCTTGCTCATATATGGCTACACGAAACTCTGACACCCAGTCAATGGATTGGGACGGGGCTGCTGGCTGCCAGTCTAATTCTGGTTGGGTTTGATAAGTTCACACCCGAAAAACGGCGCACAACCGGGCTGCTGGCCTGGCTCAATCCGCCGGGGATTCCGACGTTCAAGCTACCCTGGCAATAGCACAATGTGGTTAACCACCTGAGCTATTGTTAAGCGGGCACATCAAACCGAAAATTTTTGAGCTGTTCTTTGGCTGCTGTATAGCCAACTTCAATAATTTGCAGATATTGATCAAATTCGAGCAGGCCAAATTTTTCAACCGGGACACGGATGATCAGGTCGGCGCAATGCCCTGTTTCGTTTAAACGATAACGGTTGTTGCTATATACAATCCCATCTACGATATTGAGAAGGTTGGGAGATTTAATCTTGCCGCCAAATGGGTTTAATTTTGAGAATAAAGCCTGCCAACCCGAAAGGCTGGGGCCAAAGTTATATTGTCCTTTAACGGGGCTGCTGGTCAGCAAATCAATGCCAATCACCGTTCCGGTGGGGCAAAATTCACGCATACGATCTACCGGCATGTTATTGGCCGCGCCGCCATCGATTAATACACAACCATTTTGATCCAGGATGGGGGCAAAAACCCCTGGAAAAGCCATGCTGGATCGCATTGCGCGCCAGATTGGGCCGCGGGTATGCGATTGTTCTTCGCCGCGGGTCAGATTGGCAGAGACACAAAAATATGGGCGCCAGGCGTCTTCGATCATGGCCTCGCCACACAAAGTTTGCAGCAAGGTGGTGATACGGCGGGTGGCGGTTATTGAGGTGTACGGGAAAGTGTAATCGAGCAGTTTTTTAGGATCGGAGAACTTCTCTGCCAGTTGGCGCAATACGTCTGGGGACCAATCCAGGGCGTAGCCGCCAGCAATGATGGCGCCCATGCTGGCTCCACCCACCCAGTCCACTTCAATATCTGCTTCAGCCAGGGCCTGAAGGACGCCAATGTGAGCCCAGCCACGCGCACCGCCGCCGCTCAATGTAAGCGCAATGGGGTTCCCGCTCATCCGACGGCATAAACGACGAAGATCAGCAGGGTTGTCATGGCGGATGTGGTGGTGATCTCGAACCGGTAGGTTTCCCAAATGGCGCTTTTCCAGCCAATCGGTTGTGCCAGAAGGCACTTTGCAATCCGGGCGATGCATCAATACCAACTCTACACGAGCCCGGGTGCTGGCGGATGGCAAAACCATTTCCACTGCTGAGATCTCGGGCCTGGCATCATCGTCGGTGACTAACAAGATCAGGTCGGCATCTTCAACACAGCGCTGCGCCCAGGGGGTCAGGTGGCTGTCTGCATCCAAAGCAGGTCCCACATCATAAAGAGCATACTGGTGACGCCGTTCACGCTCATCCAGCCAGGTATCTAGCAACAGACTGGTCGGGTGATCTAACGGGGTCTGAGAGGCCCCGGGTTTACCATAAAGCGAGTCGAAGCGCCTGGAATCTAAAAAAAGCGTTGTCCCCAGCATGCCCATTGTCTCAGCAAGTTGGCTGGCGAATTTGCTGCCCAACCCATCGGGCTGAAGCGGCACCACAGCAATAACCTGGGCGCTGACTGGAGCCGCCACAGTCTTTGAGACCCTGAGCTCACGCTGAATAATCCGGCGCGACAATTTGAGCAAGACCTGAGAAAACTGACACAGCAGGTCCTCAAAAACCTGGCGGCTGATTACGATGATGTCGGTCAAGCGAGTGGCGTAGATTGTGGCGCTTCGGCGGCTTTCAAGGGAACCCTTTTCGGTGAGCAAGGCGAACTCGCCGACTGCCTCTCCCGCCCCCACTTCGCCCAGGTCATGCATTTGACCTTGATCTTCAGAAGCAAATCGCAAACGCCCCTGGACTATGATGTACATTTCATTTCCGGGCTCGCCCTGGCGGCACAGCACTTGTCCGCTATCCAGACGGCGCCATTCCAGATGTGATAGCAGCTCTGACATGGCGGCTTCGTCAAGCGGGCCAAATACACGGGTTAAGGCAAGCTGCGCCTGAACCTGCCGGACGCGTGGCAGCAGGGCACAAGCCAATTCATTAACCATGCCTGGGTGAACGGCACCCAGTTTATCAAAAGCCTGTCGAGATAAGTGCAAGAGAAGCGCATTCCCTTCAGCTATAACAGTAAATTCGTGCGGTTGACCGGTAAGCAAAGACATCTCTCCGGTGAAATCACCCGGGTTGAGCACACCCATGGGCACATCTGGCCTGTCGGGCTGAGGCAGGTAAATTCTCAAACGGCCAGATTTGACAACAAAAAGCGAATCGCCTGGATCGGCCTGCCGAAACAGCGTCTGACCTGCAGGCAGTGGATACTCCTGCATTTCGTTTGCTATGGCTGCGGCGGCTAAAGGATCAAGCTGGCAAAAAATTGAAAGTTGTTTGATGAAATCAAGATTGTCCATTTTAGTCTCGGTCACTTTGAAATTCGCGGAAGCAGAGGGGGAGAACAATAATCTATGTGATTAGTGTACTTATCTCTTACGACCTGTCAACAGAATTTACGACAGGAAACAATCGGAGTAAAATAGGCCAAGGAGTTCAGCCATTACTCAGCAAGGTTCAACATATGAAGATTACTGGTAGGCCACAAAACCAATGGGGTTGGGTGCGACTGATTAGCGCAATCATTCTGGCTGGCGTTTTCTTCTGGACACTGCTGGCGGTTATTCTCAAGGCATTTCCCATTTCCTGGCAGGTTGTTCAGGATTATTCAATCATCAATGGGGTGGAACTGGCGATCATCCCCTTGCTGCTTACGCTGTTTGCGGGGTGGATGGAAGAGCAAGACGTAAAAGCAGCCAATGAAAAAGCCAGCCACCAGGAAACCGAACATCTTTTAACAATGCGCCGAAAGGCTGTGCTAAAACATTTTTTTGAGACGACCAACGCAATTTTGGCGGAAGATCACCAGTTGGAACATGATAGAGAGAAGTTACAGGATACTGTTCAGTTAACACTCCCCGAACTTGATGGGAAAGGGAAGGGGGAAATTCTGATTTTTCTGCATGAAAAGGGCCTGCTGAGTGGGGAGCAATCTATTGATTTACACAACGCCGATTTTAGGGAGGTTGAATTACACAGAGCGCATCTCAATGGCATAACGCTAGAAAGGATTGACCTGTCTCGGGCGCGGCTGGAGGGAGCACACCTGGCCGGCGGGAAGCTGCACGGGGCGAATCTGGCAAAAGCCTGGCTGCGCCACAGTAATCTACAGCGAGCCATGCTGACCGGGTGCAATCTGCGCAGTGCTCATTTAGAAGGCGCCAATCTTGAGGGGGCGGATTTAAGCCATGCCTGTCTTGTAGATGCTTTTTTCAAGAAAGCAAATCTGCGCCACTGCACCGGGCTTAGTATCTCTGATCAACACCCTGATGAAGGCGCGGCGCGCCACAATCAAAGTGTGGGCGCTGCTGATCTGGAGCAGGCAATTCTCATTGATGCCATTCTGCCAGATGGGCAGAAATTTACCAATGAAAAAGGGCGGGCTTTTTTGCGTAGAAAAGAGATAGAAGAACTGATTGACCGGTTATAGACAGACGTTACCCGCCAATGTGAAATATGCCGCAGCCAGGCCAGCGAGTCTGTGCGGCCTCCATCAGTTCAGGGCGGATGACCACCAGCGCCAGGCGATAGCGGAACGAGTCGAGCGCCACCAGGCCGCTCAACCAACCTTTGGCGTGGATAAATTCCAACGGGCCCAATTCATCTACAATCAACAAATCACAGGGGATTGCTGAGCGGAGGCAGCCATCGCCCCAGGCAAGAGTCAGATCATCAAAAGCCCAATGGCCTGTCTGCGTGGCGGAGTGAGGGTTTGTTTCGATAAGCTGAGCCAAAGGACGGGATTGATTGCTGCGTAAATCCAAGGCGTCAATACCGATTTTCAGAGTACCCTCAAAACGAGCAGGAGAAAGCATTCCGGCAACATCAAAGCCGCGCTGCTGCATGCGCCGGGCAACCAAAGTGCAAAAGCGGGTTTTGCCAGTGCTACGGTTGCCCGTAATGAGGATTAATCGTCCCATTGCAATAACCGCTTGCCATCCAATTGGCGGGTGCGCAGCAAGATGCCATACGCCATACTAAGATCGTCATCATTCCAAACTTCAGCCAACGGTCCGGCACGCAGAACCCGCCCGGAGCGCATTAAGATTAGTTGAGCGGCTAATGCCGCCGCCACATCGGGATCGTGAGTCGTCAGCAAAATTGTGACACCTTCGGCAGCCAGGCTGCGGAGCTGGCGGACCAAAAGTTGTTTGTTCGATAGATCAAGATGGGCGGTGGGTTCATCAAGAAGCAGGAGAGCGGGCTGCTGAGCCAATGCGCGGGCAATTAACAACAATTGATGTTCGCCACCGCTAAGGGTATGAATAGACTGGTGGGCGCGGTCAGCCAGACCCACGCGCTCCAGGGCGGTTTGCGCAATCTGGCAGTCTGTTGCGCCGGGGAGTTCCAAAGGATGCAAGTGCGGCGCACGGCCGAGTAAGGCATACTCCAGCAGAGAATATTCGAAGGGATTGTACTCGCGCTGCGGCACCAGCCCTACACGCTGGCCGATCTGCCGATGGGTGTACTGGGCCAGAGGAGCACCTTGCAAGACAATCTGACCAGAGGCGGGATGCAGTCGGCCATAAGCTAAACGCAAGAGGGTGGTTTTGCCAGCGCCATTGGGCCCCAGGATGGCGGTTGTCTCTCCGGGGATCAGCGTGAGCGAGAGGTCATCCAGAGCAGGATGGTCGGCCTGAGGATAGGAATACGTTACTGCGTCAAAAGCCAGGACAGGGTTCATCAGGATTGGGGTTGTAACAATGGGCGGGTGAGCAAGGTTAGAAACGCTACTGCGCCAAGAAGGGAGGTTAAGATGCCCAGGGGAATTTCGCCGACCAACAGCAGGCGAGCCAGATTATCACAAACAACCAGGTAAATGGCACCAATCAACAAGGCGCCCGGGAGAGCATAGCGGGCATCTGCCCCAAACAGGCGGCGGGCGAGATGCGGTGTGATCAGCCCGGCCCAACCAATGAGCCCGCCAATGGAAATGGACGCGGCAGTGGCGGCTACCGCCGCAAGCAGAACCGCCAGACGCTCCGAACTGCCAGAAGCGCCCAGAGCAGCGGCGGCGTCTTCGTCCAGCGTCAGCAGGTTGAGACGCCAGCGCAGAAAGAGCATTACAACCAGCCCGCCGAGCATCAATGGGAGAGCTGCGAGAAGCCGCGGCCAGGTAACGCCATATAAACCACCCAGCAGCCAGAATGTAATTTCGGGCAACTGACGCAGTGGATCAGCCAGATATTTGATCATGCCAACGCCGGCTGAGAACAACGCCGAGACGGCAATACCGCTCAGCACCAGGCGCAAGACCCAGCCACCGTAACGGACGCGCCGGGCGAGCAGGTAGGATGCCCCCAACCCCAGCAGGCCAAAAAACACAGCCCCGCCCTGCACCAGCCAGGCTGCGCTGCCCAGGGCGATGATGGCCAGTGCTGCGCCAAAGGCTGCCGCCTGCGAAACACCAAGAAACCCTGGTTCTACAAGCGGGTTGGAAAACACCATCTGAAATACAACACCAGCCGCAGCCAGGCTCATGCCAATCAGTACAGCGGCAATCAAGCGCGGCAGGCGCAAGTTCCAGACTAACTGCTGCGCCAGAGGGTCATCCAACAACCGCGCGGGGGGCATTATTCCCAGATTGGGATAACGCCCCAGCACCAGCGAGAACGCGAGCAGAGACAGCAACAACACCCCTAACAGCGCCAAGGTGCGGCGGGCTGCCCGGGGAGTGCGCGCCAGGGGATGCATAATGATTATGGCTCCAGATTTTTCGGCAAGACCGGGGCAATCAACTGTTCAAATGCGGCTTGATCCAGGCCGTAAAGTTTTTGGTAAAACGTCTGGGTTTCTGCGAGCATATCAACAGGCAGTACGCCTGGCTGAATTGTGTCGGCCAGCCAGAGTAATCCCAACGCCCAGCGGGGATCGGGTTGGTCCCAGCTCAGGTAATCCACCGGGAAGGGATGGAGCTGGCCCGCTTTGACTGCGCGCAGTTCCTGCCAGGCGGGATCTTGTTCAAGCTGCGAGACAACATCGGCCGCATTGACAGTATAGGCGACCAGATAGATTTGATCGGCATCCCAGGCGGCAATTTGCTCCAGGGTAATTTTTGTCCAGCCAGAGCCTAGTTCAATATCCTGCCAGATAGGTTCGCCGCCTGCAAGCTGAACCAGGGTGGTCTGCAGCCAGCCGACTGGCGGCACGTTGAAGGCGATTTCGCCATCGCGGTTGGTATAGTAGATCAGCAAGACCCGGGGGCGGGGTTGGCTCTGAGCAAGCCCGGTATTTACGCGTTGAACGACATCGGCATAATAGGTGGTTAATTCAGCTGCGCGGGCTTCATTTTGAAAGACCTGACCAAGAATGTTCAAGTCACGCGTGTACTGTTCGGGGGTTTCCAAATCCAGATAGATGACCGGAATGCCCAGGGCTTCCAGGGGGGTGCCCAGTTTTTCGGCCATGTAACTTTTCATAATCACCAAGTCAGGAGTGAAAGCAACCACCTGCTCTGGGCCTACGTCTGTGCCAAAAGCGGCTTTATCGGCAAAATTTGGATCCAGAACTGAGATAAAATCCCCAGTCCCCTGGCTGGTGGTTGAGAAAGCCACCACCCGGTCCTCAGCCTCGGGGAACAGATAGACAGCATCGGCGAGCAAGGCGCTGGCGCGCCCGGCGATGACAATGCGCTGGGGGGCGGCGGGCAAGGTGATGGTGCGGCCTTGAGCATCAACAATCGTGATGGATGCGTTGGCCGGAGCATGCGTGGGTGTACAAGCGGACAGAGCCAAAATAAAGACTAACATGAGGAGGGTGATATATTTTTTCATTGTGTGTTTTCCTTAACAGTGATGGGTATCTTATCACGAACAGCAGGGTGAATACAAGGCTGGCAGTTACTGTGATATCAACTTGTCTACATGTTCATCTAAATATCCCATTTGCACGCGTAGATAACAAATCTGTAAGCTGAAATTCGTTCACCTGTTAACTAAGCAGCGTTATAATGTACTGGCATTTGGTTAACGTGTTAACGAATTTACACATATTATTTCCCGAGTTGACCGGGTGGCACCCGGGAAGCATTCTAATTACCCCGGGTACTGATAAGGAGGGTTTAAATAATGGCTGAAATACGAGATATCTGGTTGCACGCCCACCATATGATTCGATCTGCCCGGCAGATAATCAACGAAAATCTACGCTCGCTGAACCTGAGCAGCGCTGAGGGGAATATCCTGCTCCATTTGTTGACGCAAGAACAGGAGATGGGTCAGGAGCAATTGGTCGAGCAGTTAGACATCAGCAAACCGGCAGTTTCGCGCGCTCTCAATTCGCTGGTGGCAAAGGGTTATGCTACGTGGCTGCCAGACCCGCAGGACCGACGCGCTCACCGGGTGCGGCTGACGGAGCAAGCGCAGAAAATTGGTCCGGACATCGAACGGGCCTATAACCAGATCTATGCTTTGGCAATGCGGGGTATCTCTCAAAAAGAATTAGATGATTTTGTAAAACTATTTGGGCGGATATCTGAGAATTTTAGGTGCGCACAGGCAAAGAAAATAACAGAGGAGAATTATGCTGCACAACGATTGGGTTAGCATCGGTTTGTACTTGGGTTTCATTGTTGTATTTGGGCTACCGGCAATTCTGCTCAAAGTGGGATTCAATGTGCCCTTTGAGATATTGCGTAAAATGTACCACATGGTGATTGCTCTATCGATCTTTCCCTTGGTGATGTTTTTCAAAAACTGGTACATGGCTGTGTTATCGGCCTTTTTGCTCGTGGTTATCGCGTATCCGCTACTTGCACTAGTGGAAAATACTGCCATATACAAACGGATTGCAGTAGAGCGATCAAGCGGTGAATTTAAAAAGAGCCTTATTGTTGTGCAGGTGTCCATCGCCCTGTTGATCTTTATTTTCTGGGGCTTGTTGGGGTCAGAATGGAAATATATTGCTGTTGTAGCAGTAATGGCCTGGAGTTTTGGCGACGCTGCCGCGGCTTTGGTAGGCAAAAGATTTGGGCGTCGCCAGATCAGGCATCCCCGGATTGAGGGGGCAAAAACGATGGAGGGGACCCAGGCAATGTATTTCACAGCCGGGTTGGCTATCTTCCTGACATTTATATTCTACGCCGGCCAGCCCTGGCAGGTAAGTTTGGCTGTTGCCCTGCTGGTTGCACCGATTAGCGCGGTTGTGGAGCTGTTCTCCAACCGGGGGATGGATACACTGACCGTGCCTATTTCAACTGGTCTTGCCGTTCTATCCCTTATGTCACTTTTTTCTCTCTTGGGAACATAAACAGTGAATGCGCTTTCAAAAGAACAATCTAGCAATCGCGAAAAGACACTGGGGATCTCCCTGTTGTTGAGTGCTCCAGGCCCCCTGGTGACGGGCATTGCTCTGATTAGCAGCCATTCCACTACCCAACTTGCTGATTTCCTCCGGCGCGGGGTGGAACTGGTGGCAATCTTTATTTCCTGGTGGGTTTTCCGCCGCCTGCATCAAAATGGGGCAGTGGATGGTGTTCAGCAAGCTCGACTTGAGCGTACAGCAGGGTTGAGCACTGCCGGAGCGATGGCTTTTTCGGGAGTGATTCTACTGGGGGTGACTGTATCGCGGCTGTCGGCATTTGAGCCTGGTGGCAATGTCATCTCGGGGCTGGTTATCGCTGTGTTAGGTTTGGTGACCAATGGTTGGTTTTGGAGGCGTTATACGATCTTAACGCGCGAACAATACAGTGCTGTCATTGCAGCGCAACAGCAGTTGTACCGAGCCAAGACAACGGTTGATCTCTGCGTAACTGCAGCGCTGATGGCCGTAGCGATTGCACCCAACCACCCCATGACGCGCTATATTGACCTTCTGGGGTCCATTATGGTTGCAGTTTACCTTTTATGGAGTGGGCTGCGAGCGGCACAAAAGCATCCTATTATCCGACAGGCTAAATTATGAAAATAAGCGCAACAATGTCCCCTGAGATGTGGCAAATTACCAGAAGAATACCAAAGTTCTCGATAAATTCGAGGAGCGTTCGGTTTTCGCGGCGCATTATGCGGTGGATGACCAGGCCACCCCGGTGGGTTTTGGAAGTCTTTACCAGGCTACTAATGAAGTCTCCTTTGAACTTGTCTGATATTCAGATCAGAGATATTTTCATTGACGGTCAAGATGGAGCTCAAATCCGGTTACGGGTTTATCAACCCGGGACGCCGCCAGTCAAAGCGCCGGCGCTGCTGTGGATGCATGGCGGTGGGTATATCATGGGCATGCCTGAGCAAGATGATATTTATGTCCTGCCGTTTGTTCGGGAGGTTGGGCTGGTAGTTGTTTCGGTGGATTATCGGCTTGCCCCCGATTATCCCTTTCCGACCCCGCTCGAAGATTGCTACGCCGCGCTACAATGGATGACCGCTCAGGCAGAGATACCTGGCATTGACCCGAATCGGATTGCCGTCGGTGGGAGCAGCGCTGGTGCCGGGCTGGCCGCGGCTCTGGCTCAGTTGGCTCACGATCGCGGTGAAATCCATCCGGTTCTCCAACTTCTGGTTTACCCCATGCTGGATGACCGCACTGGCGCCCGGAAGGACATTGAACCGAAAGCGCACGTTGTCTGGAACAACATCAGCAACCAGTTCGGATGGGAATCGTATCTCGGCCAGTCATGCGGGGCAGAGACCGCACCGGCTGGTTCTGTACCCGCGCGGCGGGACAACCTTGCCGGGCTACCCCCAGCCTGGATTGGCGTCGGTACCAATGATCTATTCTACGATGAGGCAGCCGCCTATGCCCGGCGGCTCAGTGAGGCCGGCGTGCCCTGCGAGTTGGTGCCCGTCCCCGGAGCTTTCCACGCCTTTGATCTATTTGCTCCTAAAATGCAGGCTGTCAGAGATTTCCGGCAGGCTCAAGTAGTGGCGTTGAAAAAAGCCCTTTATGGAAATGGATAAACCGCATCTCGAAAAAACAATTGCACATAGAACAAGAGGAAATTGTGAAATACCATCCAGTAAAAATCATCGGTGCAGTTCTTATATGTGTAATTCTGGCAATTTTTGCAGGGAGAACATTAAAGCATTCATAAAAATTGTCATTGTCTGTGCCCAGTATTGATCAGATATAGTTTGCGCTGACAATAAAGATGCCGGAACGGCAACCAGCCTGTATAATATTACCTAGATTTGGTTGTGATCAGGACAGAGACCATGTTGAGCATCGAACAAATTCGCCATTATCCATTTTTCAAGGGGCTAAACGAAGACGAACTTCAAATGCTGGCGGGTTGCATGACCAAGCGGTGCTTTAATAAAAATGCTTACATATACCATCAGGGAAACCCGGCGGTAAATTTATATCTGATCGAGTCGGGCATGGTGCGGCTTTTTTTCTGCAATAATACCGGCAACGAATTTATCATGAATTTGGTAGGGCCAGGTTCGGTGATTGGCCATTCATTAGCAATGAACAACCAACCCCGCCTGCTGGGAGCGGCAGCGCAACTGCCCACAGTGCTATTATCAATCCCACGAGAGAACCTTCTTCATATTTTGGAGACTTCGCGCCAGTTGACCTTCAACCTGGCAATTGAGTTTGCTGAGATGCAGCGAAAGCTATTACTGCATTATCAATCATTTATTATGACCGGGATGGAGGGGCGTACAGCATTACTGCTTTTACATATTGGCGAGGGGAAAAAAGACGAGCTTGATCTACCTATCAGTCAGACCGAACTGGCAGGCTGGCTGGGGATCAGCCGCGGGGGGTTGAATCGCACACTCATCAGGTTTCAAAAATTGGGATTGATCTGTCTGGAAGGATCCAAAATTTACATCCTTGACCGGGAGAGATTGGCGGCCCTGGCTGAAGGACTATCAGTTACTGATTTGTAAAAAAGAGAACAATTTATTGTAATCTGGGTGACATCCTGATCGGGGGAAGAATTGTACAATGAAATCTAGCTCAGAAGGTCTCAGATTAGTTCCCTGGTTTTTCCTGATATTTGGGTTTATGACAATAGAATCCGTCCAGTTGGTCATTGGTAAAGCTGTTTTGGATGCTGATTTTCGGCAATTATTGCTTAAAGATCCAGAACGAGCATTGGCAGATTTCAGGCTTACAAACGCCGAAAAGCAAAGCTTGATGAAGGTGGACGGGGAAACCCTGGAAATCATGGCTAACGCCTTTGAAATATCTCAGTCTGTTTATCTGCGTTATCAGTTGACCCATAGAAACACGACACCATAAGCCTGGCGGCCTCTTTTTTTCTTCAACGAAAAAGGCAAATAAAAAATCAGAAGGAGTTCCTATGAAAGTCAAACCATTTGGCACCTCATTCTTTGGCGTTGCTTTGGTACTGGCTCTGATTGCCAGCCTGATGATTACGCCCAGTGCTGCTGCTTATCAAGTCCCAGCCGACCCCGTCATCACAGCCGGGGTGGTTATTTACGTAGATCGGGATGCGACCGGAGCTAATAACGGCTCCAGTTGGACAGATGCCTACACCTCCCTCCAGGCGGCACTTACGGCAGCTTCTTCTGGTACGGAGATCTGGGTAGCCGAGGGGCTCTACAAACCCACTACCGGCACCGACCGCAGCGCCAGCTTCAACCTCAAAAACGGGGTCGAGGTTTACGGCGGCTTTGCCGGCGCCGAAACACTGCGCACACAGCGCGACATCACCGCCCACCAGACTATCCTGAGTGGGGATCTGAACGGTGATGACACCACCGACGCGAGTGGCGTGATGCTGGACTGGGCCGACACGCCCCGCACGGAATCCGACGACAACTCCTACCGCGTCGTTATGGCCTGGTCGGTGAACTCGACCGCCGTGCTGGATGGATTCACCATCACCTCCGGGTTTGGCGATGAAACCATCACCAGCTTCCCCTACGACGTCGGTGCCGGTCTGACCGGTTACCAGGCTTCCCCCACCCTGCGCAACCTGGTGTTCCAGGGCAACGAAGAGGACAACGGCCCGGGCGGCGCCTGGTATTTCTGGGAGGGGGCTCCGGTGATGAGCGACATCACCGTGATCGGCAACGCCGGCTGCCAGGGCGGCGCCGGTTATTTCCGCGAGGCCCCCGGATCGATCACCAACGCCCTGTTTGAGGCCAACGACGCCCGGGAGCTGTCGGTCAGCTGCGGCACCGGGAATGTCGGCGGCGGCGGGTTGTATACCAGCGGCAATGTGCCGCTGACCAATGTCTCCTTTGTCAACAACACCGCCCTTGATTCGGGCGGCGGGTTGGGGACCTACGGCGGGACGACCTTGAACAACGTCTCCTTCACCGGCAACAGCGCGGAAACCGGCGGCGGCATGGAGGACGGCATCGGCGGCTCGACCCTGACCGACGTCCAGTTCATCGACAACAACGCCTCCCGTTTCGGCGGTGGCATGTACACCCAGAGCGCGCTAGCCACATTCACCCGGGTGCTGTTTTCCGGCAATCACGCCGGCTACGGCGGCGGCGGGCTCAGCTTTAATACCACCACCGGCCCGGTGATCACGGATTCAATATTCATCGGCAACTCAGCCGAATCAGTTGGTGGGGCCATGTTCCTGTGGAACGCCACCGCCGAGCTGACCAACGTCCTGATCAGCGGTAACACAGCCCCTTACGGCAGTGGCGCCATTTACGGTCAAGGCGGCAGTTTCACGCTCACAAACGTCACTATCGCCGGCAACAGCGGGACCGCAGTGACCGCCCCTGGTGGGGTGACCGCCCGCAACACCATCATTTACGGCAACGGTGGAGCCCTGAGCGGCTCCCCGCTGACTCTTTCCTACAGCATCATCCAGGGTGGCTGCCCGGGCGGCGCCACCTGCGACCATGTCGGCAGCAGCGATCCACTGTTCGTGGCCCCCATCACCGAACCGCTGCCGACCACCACCGGCGACATGCACCTGCTCTCTAACTCTCCGGCGATCGATGCCGGCGACAATGCGGTGGTGACGGTCACCACCGATCTGGATGGCAGCGCCCGCTTCATTGATGTGGCCGCGACACCCGACACCGGCAGCGGCACCCCGCCCATTGTGGACCTGGGGCCATACGAAGCCTTCGGGTTCGCTCCTGACCTGGTCGCCAGCCTGGAGAATAATGTCAGCGGTGCAGCAGCTCTCAACGAGCCGTTCAACTGGACCCTGACCATCACCAACATCGGCACCGGCCCGGCGGAGTTTTCCGCCGCAGCGCTGTTGCTGCATGATGACCTGCCTGCGGCCGGGGCAACCTACGGCACGCCCGTGGTGGCCACCAGCGGCGTTACCGGCACAATCAGCTGTGCGGTCAGCGCTACGCCCGCCCTGATCTGCACAGCCAGCGGTGCGGTCAGTCTGGACCCGGGAAGCGGCAGTGTGACAGTCACGCTGCCGGTCACCCCGACCAGCTTTGCGACCCTGGTCAACCCGGCTGCGGCCGGCATCTGCCAGGCCGATCCCGACAACAGCCTGACCGAAATTTTTGAAACCAACAACAGCTGCGGCGACAGCGTGACGGTGGGTGTGGCTACATTGACGGGTGTGATCCATGATGCGGGACATGCCGCTGTTACCACTGCGCCAATTGGGGCAGTCATTCATGGGCAGGCAACGGTTGCCGGGCCAGGAAGCCTTGTTCCGACGGGGACGGTGACATTATCTCGCTACGACAGCGCAGATTGCAGCAGCACAGCCATAGCCAGCGAAGATCAGCCACTGGCAGGAGGCGTTGCAGAGTTCAGCACGATGCCTGCCTCCAGCTTCTATTACCGCTATGATTACAGCGGGGACAGCAATCATATCCCGCTCGAAAGCGCCTGCACTCGCTTCTCGGCTTACCAACCTGGCCCTATTTTCACCGTCAATACCACGGCCGATGATACGCTTGACGATATCTGCAGCGATATTCATTGCACACTGCGCGAGGCAATCAATGCGGCAAATACCACGGCTGGTGACAATACCATCTTGTTTGAAGTGGGTGAATCGCAGACCCTGATTTTGACCTCGGCATTGCCTGCTGTTAATTCAATCAACGGCGCGTTGACCATCGATGGTGAAACTCACGCCATCACGATCAATGGTGCGGACAGCTTCCGGGTATTTGATGCGTCTGCTAACGCCCAACTTACGCTGGCAAACCTGGTTGTGGCAAATGGACGGCACGTTGGGGCTGAGTGTTATGGCCTTTCATGCGGTGGCGGGCTTAAAGTTTCCAGCGGGGCGGTGGTGACGATTGAGAACACCATCCTGCAAAATAATACCACCCAAAACCTGGGCGGCTGCATATTCAACGAAGGCAACCTGAGCATACAAGACAGCACCATAACCGGCTGCTCAGCCAATGAAGGTGGTGGCATCTTTAACCTTGGAACGCTGCTGATTGAGAACAGTGCACTCATCAGCAATACGGCAGGGTACTGGGGCGGCAGCATTTACACTGAGGGGAGTCTAACAATTGTCAACAGTACGCTAACTGGCAACAGTGTATCAGGAACTGCATCCAATAACGGCGGCGGTGCGATTGACCAATATGGATCTGGATCGGTAACTATAATTACCAACAGCACCATTGCAGATAACAGCGCTGGCAGTCCTGAGAAGAGCGGCTTCTGGATGGAAAACGGCACAATGACCATTCAAAACGTGCTTCTGGCAGGTAATGGCACAGGAAATTGTCTGCTTGCCGGAGGCGCTTTCAATGCTGGAACAGACTCCTTATCCACAGATGCCACCTGCGGCAGCGCCACTCAAACCAGCGACGCTGGATTGGGAACGCTCATTGGCAGCCCGGCTTACTACCCATTGGACTATGACTCGCCAGCGGTGGACCTGGGTGATAATACCTACTGCCCAGCAACCGATCAACGCGGCGCAACTCGCCCAGTGGATGGTGACCGGGATGGCGAAGCACGCTGTGATGCAGGAGCCTACGAAGCCAGCTATGGGCCAGTAGATATGGACCTCTCCAATACCAACCTCCCCGAAAATCAGCCAGTCGGCACTGTGGTGGGGTTACTCACGACCACTGACCTATATCCGGGTAGTATATTCACATATACTCTGGTTTCTGGGGCTGGTGATACGGACAATGCCCTGTTCAGTATTACAGATGATGAACTGCTCAGTGCAGCCAGTTTTGATTTTGAAACCCAGTTCACCTATTCCGTACGTATTCGCGCCACAGATGATGGCGGATTGTGGTACGAGGAGCCTTTTACCATTACAGTTACTGATGGTAATGATGCTCCGAGTATAGAACTTACTAATACTGTCACCGTCTTGCCAGAGAATGCAGATACCAGTAGTGCAATTCAAGTGGCTGAGATTGTCGTAACAGATGATTCACTTGGCACCAATGTATTGAGCCTTGCGGGCGATGATGCAACATTGTTTGAGATCATCGCGGGTGGTCTGTACCTCAAAGCTGGTATCATGTTGGACTTTGAAATCCAACCCGTGTTGAATGTGACCGTGGCTGTAGATGACAGCACTGTCGGCGGCGAGCCAGATGATACGGCCAACCTATCCATCAATATCACCGATATCAACGAAGCACCGAGCGTGACGCTGAATAATACCATCACCGAACTACCAGAGAACGCCAACACCAGTAGCGCGATTCAAGTTGCCGAAATTGTGGTAACTGATGATGCGCTTGGCACCAATGTATTGAGTCTCACTGGCACCGATTCGGCCCTGTTTGAAATCACTGCCGGCGACCTATACCTCAAAGCAGGCACGGTGCTGGACTTTGAACTCCAACCTGTGCTGAATGTGATTGTGGCAGTTGACGATGCTACAATTGGCGACACCCCGGATGATTCTGCCACACTGACCATAAATATTACCGATGTGGACGAAACTGCGCCGACCGTTTTAGCGATTACCCGGTTAAACGAGAATCCTACGAATGCGCCCAGTGTAGATTTTGAGGTGGTTTTCTCCGAAGCCGTGACTGGCGTAGGTGAAAATGATTTTGAGTTGGCGGTCAATGGCGTAATCAATGCTGCGATCTCAACGATCAACGGCACCGGAGATACTTATGTCATCACAGTGAACACGGGTTCTGGCAATGGATCCATTCGATTGGATGTGCCGATCGGCGCGACAATCACCGATCTGGCAGAAAATCCATTGGCGGGGCTGCCCTTCGAGAGCGGCGAGGTATATACAGTGCTCAAGAATGGCCGATTATACTTACCGTTGATTTTGCGGCGGTAAGCCACCGGGCATCCCGGAAATATTGAGAGGAAAAGTACCTCATGCGAGATGCATGGGGTACTTTTGTTAGGCCAGGCCATCCTTCAAATGCTCAAGTCAAGATAATTCGCCGGGCATTTTGCTTATCAAAATCACCCGATAAGTTCCATGCAGCAGAGAGGGCTCATTGTGGATTACCCGGATGTTTGCTCCACTCACCAAGTCTCCGAAGCGTCGAGTGATGTCTGTTCCGAAAAGGGTACTACCCAGGTTAAGCAATCGTCGTGCCAGCGTCAGTCGATCCCCGTCTGGCAAGAATTTATCAAAAACGATGGCGCTACCGTCCGGTTTGAGGGCACGCAAGTTTTCCCGCAGACAGGCTATTCCATCAGGAATAACACTCAAAATCAGGTTAAAAATCACCACATCGAAGGCAGATTCTTGTACCAAAAGCTGCTGGGCATCTCCCTGAATCAAGATCACATTCCGATTTGGCAGTGGCAGTTTTTGGTTAGCTTTAGAGAGCATATCGGCACTAAGGTCCACACCCACAGCCTGCACGCCCTGGGGCAGCAGCGGCAAATCGGCGCCAGTGCCCACCCCCACCAACAAAACGCGTTCACCAGGCTGGAGACGTAAGGTTTCAATCGCTCGCCGTCTGCCTGGCAAAAAGAAATGGCCTACAGTCGCATCGTAGATCGGAGCCCACAGACGATAGATAAAACGGTTCCAATGGTTGGTCATTTTCATAGAAAATTCCAGTAGCCTTATTAAAGGTCAGATTCAGCTTGGTGATGTCGTAATATTGATTTTATCAATGATTACCTTTATAATACAAATAATTGAGTATATATTCAATTATTTAAGCAAAAAAAAGATGAAATCTCTAATCTTAGACGAACATACAGCAGCGCATGTAGCCGAACTTTTCAGCGCTTTCAGCGACACGAGCCGGGTTCGCATCCTTTCCGCCCTGGTAGGGCAAGAATTGAATGTGACGACCCTGGCTGAATTGGTTGGCGTGACTGATTCGGCCATCTCTCACCACCTGCGCAGTCTGCGCCAAATGCACATTGTTAAATCACGCCGCGATGGGAAAGAAGTTTTTTACCGAATTGAGGATGAGCACATCATTGCGCTTTTTCAGCAGGGTGTTAAACATGTTCAAGATGGTTAATTTTCCTCCTACCCAGCGTTCTCGGTACATCTTGACGATTTTATTTATCTGCCTGGCCTGCGTAGCCATTCACGTTGTGGTAGACAGCGTCGGCGATTTTGGTTATGCGCAAGTCCAAGCCTCGCTTGATAGTCGCCCAATCCGATTGACCCTGCACGTCCATGATGACGATTTTCTCATGTCTCCTGCGGTTATAGATATTTGCTCGAGTTTTGCGGCCAGAGAAGCTTTCATTCCCCAATGGGTGGTTTCTTCACGAGCTGTACTGCCACAATTACCGCCTCCTAAAAACTTCTAAACTTCATTCTCTTTAGACTGTTCCGTAAGCCGGCGATCTATCAACGCGGCTGGTCTATTTGCATGTTTTAGAAATTATCAGGAGTAAGAAGCAATGTCTCTAGAAATCTCGAATACTTCTTCGCAGGCAAGGAAAGAAAAAACCGCTGCTGCACTTAGCTCAGTAGTTGCAGCGGTCGGACTAACAACCCTAAAAATTATTGTTGGGATTATGACGAACAGCCTGGGTATCCTGGCTGAAGCAGCTCATTCTGGTCTGGATTTAGTGGCTGCACTGGTGACCTTCTTTGCGGCGCGGTTATCGGATAAACCTGCAGATAGCGAACACCATTTTGGCCATGGCAAGATAGAAAATTTATCAGCGTTGTTCGAAACGCTCTTGCTGCTGGCAACCTGCGGATGGATTATCTATGAATCGATCCAACGCTTGTTTTTTGAAACCGTTGAAGTGGAGGCTTCTTTTTGGGCTTTCTTGGTTATGGGAATATCGATTGCCGTGGATTATTCCCGTTCGCGCATGCTTTATCGGGCTGCCCGCAAGCACAATAGCCAGGCATTGGAAGCTGACGCACTGCATTTCAGTACCGATATCTGGAGTTCTTCGGTTGTAATTTTAGGACTGATTGGGCTTATCTTAGCTAAAAATGTGCCAGCATTACGTTTTCTAAACAAAGCAGATGCAATTGCGGCTTTGCTTGTTGCCGGGATTGTAATTTACGTTAGCATCGAATTGGGCATGCGGACGGTGCAGGGACTGTTGGATCACTCGCCAAAAGGATTGGCAGAGAAAATTGAAAAAGCTGTAGAAGCTGTACCGGGCATCTTCGATTGTCACCGGGTACGGGTTCGCACGTCAGGCCCGAGCCTGTTTATTGATCTGCATATCTACGTGGAGCCAAACCAATCCCTAGAAAACGCTCACCAATTAACCCGCAAAGCTGCTGAGGCCGTACTGAGCGTGGCCCCCAAATCCGATGTATCCATTCACGCCGAGCCACTTCCGCAACCACAATTATCTCCAAAGGACTAACAACCGTGAAAAGAAAACAAGATTCTGTTCAAATTAATCATCAAACCGAACAAGAGCTGCATAATAAAATTGATCCGCATCGCCGGGGGGCCTCCGGGCTGGCTGATGTCATCCTGGGTGGACAAGATGGCCTGGTTAATGTACTTGGGGTCATATTAGGTGTTGCGGCTGCATCCAGCGATCCGCGATTGGTCATTGTGGCGGGCCTGGCAGCTACATTTGCAGAATCAGTATCAATGGGTGCAGTGGCCTTCACTTCCACACTGGCTGAAGCCGATTATTACGACAGCGAACACGCCCGCGAGATGCGGCATATTGAGCAGGCTCCCCGGCTCGAGCGGGATGAAGTTCGACAAATTTACGCCCGCAAGGGTTTTCAGGGGGAACTGCTGGATCATATTGTGGATACCATCACAGCCACCCCGGATGTATGGGTAGCCGTGATGATGGCAGAAGAGCATCAACTCACGCCGGTTGATCGCGAGCAGGCGTGGAAAGCCGCCCTGGTAGTTGGTTTTTCTGCTATTATCGGCTCCCTGATTCCCTTGGTCCCATTTATGTTCTTTGATATTGCCACCAGTATGTGGACTTCAGTTGTACTAACAGCGCTTGTGTTGTTTGGCGTGGGTTTCTATAAGGCCAAAGTGACGGTGGGACGCCCGGCCCGCAGCGGGTTGGAAATGGCTGTGATTGGAACATTAAGCGCCCTGGTTGGGTATGCAGTCGGCGCGCTGCTGAAGGTTCCGCCAACACCATAATTATTCTTCACTGTCAGGGGAAATCCACTAATTTTGGGTTATGTTGATATGCGGGTACAGGACTTCCGTCCTGTACCCGCAACATTTAGACAACCCTAATAACGCTATGGGTTAGCTTGATCTACCAGGGTTTGCAGGGCGGTTTTGACCGCAGAAAATTCCAGCCCCTGCCCAGTGACGTAATCTTTGATAATTGTGCTTGCGGCGGGCATCGGACTGCCCAACACCTGTTCAATATCTGAAGAATTAACACCCCAATCCAAAAGGTTCTGGAAAGTTGTTTTTCCAGTGATTGTTCGGTCTGGAGGAGCATGCACGGTCCCCACTGGGGTCGGTGTCACCTGAGGAACAACTAACGTTGCCAAAGGTGTTGCAATTACCGGGGTGGCGATATTCAGATCAACGCTGTGAGCTTCCAGGTAAGCCAGTTGATCTGGTGTCAGGTAACCTTGAGACATTAGTATCTCAACAGCTTCGACTATCAAATAGGTTTCTTCGGTTGGCTCATAAGGCAGTCCTTTGTATCGGGCGACAAACAAACGGACCGAAGCAGTGCCAATTTCGGTTTCCAGATTACCATAAAGCGATTCCAGAGATTTCAAGTCAAAGTTTGCCGGGTCATTGGCCGGCAAATGGAAAGCAGACTGCAGATCTTCAATCGGAATATCAAATAATTCGCTGACATCACCAAAAGAATAAGATCCTCGAATATCCGCCGGGTTATACTGCCCGGCCAGTTCGCCATCCTGATAGGTGGCCGGAACCTTGTTGGTTTCTGTAGTCCACCATCCCAACCCGGTTGTAACCGCAATACCACCAAACAGGACGATAAAGATGACCAGCGCCATTGGTTTTGAGGTGATCTTCATGTTACTTTCCTCCGGCCACGAAATCAACGGTTCCGGACACCGGGCAGTGTGCCTCAGATGTACATTCCATGCAAGAGATGCATTGGTGATCGCGAATAATGGTTTTATCACTGACTTTGATGTTCATCGGGCAGGTGATGTCACAGGCGCCATCATTCCGACACAACCCAGGCACGCGCCGCAAGCGGAAAATTCGGAATAAATTGAAAATTCCCAGTACCGCCCCATAGGGGCAGGCGTATTTACACCAGGGGCGCTCAACAAACAGGGAAAGTACCGCGGTAAGTCCCAGCAGGATGGCTCCACCGATGGCGACTTCATCTGACCAGAAATTAAAGAGCGTGAAATATGGGTCAAACTGGGCAAATATCAGTGTGCTGGTTGCGGCCGTCATGTAAATGACCCAGGCCAATACCAGGTAGCGAGCATAGCGCAGCACACGGTCCAGCCCGGCAGGCACAAAATGGTTGTAGCGGCGCTTAAAAATCTTCTTACCCAGTTTTCCTACCCACTCCTGGAAGGTGCCAAAGGGACAAACCCAGCCACAGAACACCGGGCCAAACAGCAAAGCCAGCAGGAACCCCAGGCTCATTAAGATAAAGGATGATTCATGCAGCTTTTTGACAAAAGTGCCATCGGTCACATACTGGTAGATGGTCACCACGCCACCGAATGGGCAAAGTGCATGTAATGAAGCACTGGAGAGAAACCCAATCCCCTGACCGCTTTCAGCCAGCGTATGATTAACCGCAATCAGGGCTATCAGGCCAAAGAAGAAAATCTGCACCAAAGATCGAATCCAGATGCGGCGGCGGGTGAACTTTTTCCAGGTACTTGAGAGGTTCATGGCAAAATAATTCCTGTCTTTTGATTGAGATGTTGGAACCACACGGCAGCGCGGAGCTCGGTATAAAGCCAGGGCTCCGCGCTGCGTAATGTGAAAGATTATGGATTGCAGGCTTCAAAGGCTGGTAAATGCTGATTGAGCGAGGCGCTCTGCAGCCGATCATACACCCGCAATAGATCCGTATGTGTGGTTACCAGCTTTAGATCATCATATAGTGCAGCGTCGGCGATTTCTGCTACCACGCCCGCCTGACAGGCATCCGTAAGGCTGGCAAATACTGGCGGATTGAGCAGGCCAGGATTAGGTGGGACAGCCACACCATACTTTTCGGCCTGACGCACCAGTGCGGTGACATGCTGCTGCTCTGAGCGGACAATCATGCTGAAGGGGTAGACGCTGCCCATCTGTTCAATGACACTCTGATACAAATTGAGCGCGCCATATTCTTCCAAAATTGCTTCCTGCAGCGCGGCGGCCTCGGCATCGCTGAGCGGAGTCAGATTGGCGTCAGTGCCAACACCCAGGCCCGCAGATTGCCCATTTCCCATCATCGGTCCCATGCCGGTAGATTGACCGTTGCCGGCGCCCTGATTACCCTGACCAGCGGAACCACCACCGTTCGGTCCACCGCGCCCGGCAGGGGCGGCAGCCTGTACAGTATCGGGGGAGGATGCGGCAAATCCAAGTCCGGTCAGTAGGACAGCGACCAGTAAAACCACGATCACTTTGTATCTCATGTTATTTTCTCCTGCTCGTCTTGAATGTTTTTGACGAGTTGATATGATCTTACCGCCCAGACATGGAAAACCTGTGAAAATGATGTGAAGATTTTGTGAAGGTTGCCCGATAAGGAGGTCCATTTTTCATGATGATCAGCTATAGATTTCCTCCAAACGAACAGTTCCTTGACAAATGAATAATATATTCATATAATATGAACATATTATTCACTAGCAGCAGCAAATGGACATAACAGATTCGATACAACCCCTCATTTTCCAGGCCGAGCAGGACGGCCTGGTTCAACGTACCTTCCGCCGATTAGATCCTGACCGGCAGCAAGCGGTCATTAATGCTATTCTGACCGAAGCAGCCATCTCGGGGCCGGATCAAATACGTATTCAGGCCGTAGCGGAGCGGGCTGGCGTGGCGGTTGGCTCGCTGTATCAGTATTTTTCTGACCGAGAGCATCTATTGGATTTTACTGTTTGGCTGTGCTCCAGGGCGTGGGAAGAAATGTTCAGCCAGTACATTCCGTTGCTGGCAGCAATGCCGCTGCGGGATGGCCTGCGGGCTTACATCCAGGGTGGGTTGGAGTTGAATGAAACGGAGCGCGGTGTGGTTCAATTTATGGGACGGGCGGCCTACCAGGGTGACCGGGGCCGGGCTCAGGCGGCAGTTGATTCAGTCGCACACATCATGCTGTCTGTCACACGCCAAATGTTGGAACAGGCCAGGCTGCGGGGTGAAATCCGTAAGTGCCTGGATATAGAAGCGACCACCCGTTCTGTGAATGCTTTCCTGATCGCGCTTGGAGATGGACAGCTATTCCCATATCTGAACCAATATTACCAATTGACTAGCGAGGATATGTCATTTGATCGGGTTCTGGATGCAGCGATTGATTTAATAGTGCGCGGATTGGAATAGGGAGTTGGGACATCTATGTCTTCTTCAAGTCTCGAAATCAGCAATCTAAAGAAATCATTCGGAACACTGAAAGCCGTGGACGGCATCAGTTTGCAGGTGCAACAGGGTGAGATCTTTGGCTTGCTTGGGCCGAATGGCGCGGGTAAAACGACAACCATTCAGATGATCTGCGGGCTGTTGAAACCGGATGCGGGAGAGATATTCATCAATGGGCAGTTGGTCAAGCCCGGCAATCCGGTAGCTATGCAGAAAGTGGGGATTTGCACCCAATCAAATATCCTGTGGGAGAAACTTACCTGTTTTGAGCAACTGACATTTGTCGGACAGATGTACCACCTACCCAAAAGGCAGGTCAAGCATCGAGCCGAAGAACTGCTTGACCAACTGGGCTTAAGTGAGAAACACAATCAATTGGCTGGCAGGCTTTCGGGTGGGATGCAGCGGCGTTTGAATCTGGCGCTGGCCCTGATGAATGACCCAGATCTGGTGGTGCTGGACGAACCCGAAACCGGGCTGGATCCGCAAAGCCGGGTGATGGTTCGCGAATACATACACTCGCTGGCGCGTAAGAAGACGGTTATCTTGACCACGCATAATATGGATGAGGCTGATCGTTTATCTGACAGGGTGGCGATCATTGATCATGGTCGTTTGCTGGTTATGGATACGCCTGAAGCATTGAAGCGCACGCTCGGCGACGGGGACGTGCTGGAGATGGAGCTTGCCAACGAGCTGCCAGAGTCTGTGGATGAGGAATTGCAGACCGTGGGTTTGCGGGTCCATACAGTTAACCACACGCTGATTCTGCGCGGCCGGGTATTGATTGAAAAACTGCCGGCTGTGCTGGAGATATTCCGTAGGAATGGTATTCAAACTGGCGAGACGCGCATGCGGTCTAATACGCTGGAAGATGTGTTTATCTCCATAACCGGGCGCAGGCTACGGGAATAGTAAAGGCTTTATATGATGCGACTCTGGAATGTTTTTATCAAATGTGCCCGGGAGCAGAAAAGAGATTTGTGGGTCTTGATGCTCAGTCTGGCTTTTGCTCCGCTGTTTGTGTTTGTTTACTGGCTGATGACCAGCGCCGGCGGATCCACTACCTATGGGCTGCTCATCATTAACCAGGATAAAGGGTACCAGAACCTGAGGGCGGGTGAGGCATTGGTCTCTCAGTTGAAAGATTTTTCGTATGAGAATGGCGCTCCCTTTTTGAAGGTCATAGAGGAGATAGATCTCACTACAGCCGAAGAACGTCTACACAACCGGGAGGCGGCAGCACTGTTAATTATCCCGGAGAATTTTTCTGAAGTGGTTGATGGAATGGAAGAAGGACGCGAGGTAGGGCCAACCAGCCTTGAATTTGTGGGCGATCTGACCTACCCGACTTATACAATTGCGGCTGTTTCTGCCATGACGGTGTCAGAGACCTATCTCACCTCAATGAGTAAAATTAACCGTCCAATCGGCTTTCTGGAAACCCCGCTGGGCGCGTCCGCTTCTAGAAGTGAATTCGAAAATTATATGCCAGGGTTATTCATCTTTGCGGTTGTCATCACCATCTTCCAGGCAGCCATGCTGGTGGCTCGCGAGAGCGAAGGTGGTAAGCTGACCCGATTGCGGATGGCAGGCGTCAGTTCCTTTGAATTCCTGGGGGGCATCTCTGCCTGGCTGGTGCTGGTATCGATAATCAGTGCCGGATTGACATTTGCCACGGCTGTTGCGCTGGGGTTCACCAGCCAGGGACCTCTCTGGCTGGCCGTAATTATTATCGTTTTTACCAGTTTTTCCATTATTGGCACAGGGCTGATTGTTGCCAGTTTCGCAAAATCCGTTTCACAGGCTTTTGTGATTGCCAACTTTCCGCTGGGATTCCTGATGTTTTTGACCGGGGCTGCTTTTCCGCTGCCGCGCACGAGCCTGTTCACAATTGCCGGGCACGAGGTGGCGTTTGCAGATATCCTGCCGCCAACCCACGCGGTGATCGCGTTGAATAAGATATTCACCCTGGGGGCAGGTTTCTCGGACGTTGTTTTTGAGCTGACGGCATTAATTGCGCTTTCGGTTTTATATTTTGCCATTGGGGTGATCTTGTTCCGCCGTATAAACTTACGGTAAACGCGGGATGTTCTCCCGAATGGGGGAAGTTGATTCTACTCTCAAAGTTAGCTTGTAGACACAGCGCTCTGGAGGTTTCCTTTGCTCTTGACAGACAATTGACTCCGTATTATATTGAACGAAGTTTAATTTTATACTACGTTCATTTATGTTGTAGTCTAGGCGGAGGAGCGATGGATATTCCCACCCCAAACCGAAGAGAACGAAAAAAAGAAACGATGATCAACAAGATCATCACAACAGCAATTGAATTGTTTCATCAGAACGGTTTGTATGCCGTGACGATGGAGCAGATTGCAGAAGATGCAGATATCGCCAAAGGAACACTGTATAACCACTTTCCTTCTAAAGAAGCCATCATCGTTGCCTTTTTAAAACGCACATTCCAGGAACGCAATCCTGAGCGATTGACTCACCTGCGCAAGCTTCCGAATACCCGTTCACGGATGATCTATGTGTTTGGCCTGCTGATCGAAGGCGTACAGACTCAAAAAGAGATATTTGAAGCCTTTTGGATCTACCGTATGAAGCAAGTGATTTCATTTAGAATAGGCGAGGACGAGCGAAGCGGATTGTACCAACTGGTTCACGAGATCATCCGCCTTGGACAGCTCAACGGTGAACTGCGTACCGACCTGCCGGGCGATCTCCTGGAGGGCCTGTTTGAGTTTGCTTTCATCGAAGCCATTAAGCCGTTTTACCTGAGTCCGGATCATTTCAATGCTAACGAATCAATTGAGCGCTGCGTTGATCTGTTCCTCAATGGCGCGAAAGCCTAAATTATATTGAGAATTGTAAGAGAGGAATCCAATGCCCAGTCTAAAAAGCCGCCTGGTTATTTTTAGCATCCAGCACAGTCACATCTTCAAAGGCCGCCTGAAGCGCGATGTGATCACGCGCGAGACCTCCACTGTTGAATTACGCAAGCAGTTCGAAGAAGGCGCCAAGAAGTTCGGTGCCATGCCACCTGACATCATTACAACACCCGTAAATATTCCAGACCTCCCAGAAGGATTGTCTGCTGAGTGGATTCACCTTGCCGCCAGCGTCAAAAAACCCTCTGCAACGGAGAAAGCCATCTTTTACACGCATGGGGGTGGGTATGTCACCGGCAACTGTACAGACCACCGAATGCATGTGGCGAAATTCGTTAAAGCAACAGGCATCAGCGCGCTGTTATTTGATTACCGCCTGGCACCGGAGCACCCCTTCCCGGAGGGGATGCAAGATACCCTTACCGCTTACCGGTGGCTGCTGGAGCAGAACGTGCTCCCCGAGAATATTATCATCGTGGGCGAATCGGCGGGGGGCGGGTTATGCCTGGCCAGTCTGCTGGCGATCCGGGACGAAGGGCTGCCCCTTCCTACGGCAGGGGTGGCGCTTTCTCCCTGGACTGATCTGAAATGCACCGGGGACTCCTACCGCAAGAATGCCTACCGCGATATTTCCACCCTTGGTTCGTGGGAGGTGTGGGGAAGCTATTATGTTGGCTCAAATGACCCCTGCCACCCGTGGATATCACCCCTTTACGGCGACCTGCACGGACTTCCACCCCTCCTGATCATCGCTGGTGATCAGGAGATATTGCTGGATGACTCACGTCGTTTCGCAGAGAAAGCCAAAGCCGCCGGGGTAGATATGACCCTTAGTGTATGGAAGGGTATGGTGCACTGCTTCCCTCTATTGGCGCCCATGTTTCCGGAGGCCACTCAGGCATGGGATGAGACAATTGCGTACATCAAGAAACGCATGAGACAGGAATAAAGAAAACATCAGGGCTGACCTAAATCAGATCAGCCCTTTGGTTATCATGGGGTGGCTGGTGGGGTCACACCCTGTATCTCATTTTCGGGGTGTGTTATGTTTCCCCCAAGCCTGATTGGGGCTTGATTTTGACTGTATTTCGGTGTAGAATACTCTATAATACAGAGTGCTCTAACGGGCACCTGCTCAAAGGAGCAACCATGAACATCTCCCCTAACGAAGCCGAAGAAGCCCTGCAAGCCATCCGGCTGGTCACGCAGAAAACCCGCCATTCGATTGCCAGCAGCAATGTGCACATATCGCTCATCACCACCGGCGCGGTCTGGCTGATCGGCTTCCTCTGCACCCAGTTCCTCTCGGGCCAGGTTCTCGTGAGCATCTGGGTTGGGCTCAGCCTGTTGGGTGGCGCACTGGCCACCATCCTGAGCTTGCGTAAGAGCAAGCGCGTCCACAGCCCTTCAGCCTCCGCCACGGCCAGGCGCATTGCGCTCGTCTGGCTGCTGCTGGCCATCTACTGCATTGCAGCCATTGCCGTGGCCTGGCCTTTGGATGGGAAACAACTGACCATGTTCATCGTCCTCTTTGTCATGATCGCCTGGTCAGCCATGGGCTTGCTGCTCTCTTTTGCCTCCGTGTGGCCCGGCCTGGTACTCATCGCCCTGATGTTGATCTGCTATTTCCTGCTGCCGGGTTTCTTCTACCTGTGGATGGGCCTCCTGGGCGGCGGCGGCCTGATCTTCCTGGGGCTTTACATCCGCTACCGGTGGTGAAGCCATGGCCGAGCTAAACGAAACCATCCATCAGCCCGTCCGTCTGCGCATCATGGCTGCCCTGGTAACCCTGGAAGCAGGCAACGAAGTCGACTTCATCTACCTGCGCGACCTGCTCGATTTGACCGACGGCAACCTGGGCGCTCACCTGCGCAAACTGGAAGATGCCGGTTTCATCGCCGTCAACAAACTCTTCATCGACCGCAAGCCGCGCACCTTTGTCGCTGCCACTCCCGCCGGGCACGAGGCATTTCAGGAGCACGTCGCCGCCCTCGAAGCCATCCTGAAGAACAAGTGAGGTCTGTATGAACCCGATCGTGCAAGTCGAAAAATTACGCAAAACCTACGGCACCACTGTGGCCGTGGATGAAATTTCATTTAGTGCCAGTGAGGGGGAGATCTTCGGCATGGTCGGCCCCAACGGCGCTGGCAAGACCACCACCATCGAGTGCCTGGAGGGTTTGCGCAAACCAGATGCCGGGCTGGTACGCGTCCTGGGCGTCGATCCACAGGTTGACAGCCAGACCCTGCGCCTGCGCACCGGGATGCAGTTGCAGCAGTCCAACCTGCCGGACCGTATGAAAGTGTGGGAGGCGCTGGATCTCTACGCGGCTTTCTATCCCCATGCGGTCAATTGGGAAGACCTGCTGGCGCAGCTCGGCCTGGAGGAAAAACGCAACGCCCCCTTCGCCAAACTCTCCGGTGGGCAAAAACAGCGTCTCTTCATCGCATTGGCCCTCCTCCCGGATCCGCAGGTGGTTTTCCTGGATGAACTGATCACCGGCCTCGACCCCCAGGCACGGCGCGCCATCTGGGACCTGGTGAGCGATGTACGCGCCCGGGGGAAGACCGTGCTGCTGACTACCCATTTCATGGAAGAGGCCGAGCGCCTCTGCGATCGGGTGGCGATTCTCGACCACGGCCGCATTGTGGCGATGGACAGCCCGGCCAACCTCATCCGGGGGCTGGGCGCCGAGGAAAACGTGGTCTTTTGCGTAGATGCCCCCCTGCCGGCCGCCTTTACCCAGGCGCTTTCAAATACCGCTCAGGTGGAGGTCCTTGGCGAGCGCGTGACCGTGCACGCCAAGAGCGGCCGCCCGGTGCCCCTGGTGAGCGAGGTGGTTAGTTTGCTGACCACACAGGGCATCCTGTTCCGTGATCTGCGCACCGAGCAGCCCACGCTAGAAGACGTTTTCTTGAGCCTGACTGGCCGCAAAATGAGAGAGTGAGGAATACGATGAAAAGCCTCTGGAAAATGACCTGGATGGAAACCAAGCTCTTCCTGCGCGAGCCGGTGAGCGCCTTCTTCACCTTGATCTTCCCCCTGATCATGCTGTTCATCTTCGGCAGCATTTACGGCAACACCCCGCCGCCAGGCACGGACGGCCAGGGAGCGCTCGACAGCCTGATCCCCTCTTTCACCGCTATGATCATCGGCATGACCGGGCTAATGGCCATTACCATCACCATGGCTACCTACCGGGAGAATGGCATCCTGCGCCGCATGCGCACTACGCCGGTCAGCCCTCTGATCGTCATGGTCGCGCAGGTGATCGTGGTCTTCACCATGACCTGCCTGGGCATGATCCTGCTATTCGCCGCCGGGAAGCTGGTTTACCATGTGCGCCTGGTAGGAAATATCTTCAGCGTGCTGGGGGGATTTATCCTGAGCAGCCTGTCCTTCTTCGGCATCGGCTTCATCCTGGCAGGCACCATGCCCACCGCGCGCACTGCTCAGATCGTTGCCATGGTGCTGCTCTACCCCATGCTGATCCTCTCCGGAGCCGCCTGGCCGCGCGAGCTGATGCCTGCCGCCGTGAAGGGGCTCTCAAACTTCTTGCCGCTGACCTACGTGGTCAATCTGCTGCGCGGCCTGTGGCTGGGCGAGTCGTGGGGCCAACATCTTTTGGATGTGGGCGTGCTGGTGGGCATGCTGATCCTGGGCGTACTCATCTCTGTGAAAACCTTCCGCTGGGAATGATATCTTTTCGAGGAAACAGGATAGGCGTTAGCGACAGGCGGATAGGGCGCCTTTCGCGAGTGGAATATGTTCGTTCTGGCAAGATCATACCGCTGCGACCGGCATGTTTTATGACATCATCCCCTTGCCAGGTAGTTTACAGGTATTGTTTGGTGCTACTGCTGATACCTTTGGTGGCAACTCTCAATATCTATACGCAATATTTAGCGTTTCTTTCTTGTCCAATCTGGTTTTAGGTCGATTGGCTATGCTTTTGGATGTAATTCAGGATTGCGACGGACGGGAAATACGGCTCCAGATTATCTGGCTGCAGTAATTGAGTCTAGCGCGAAAATACTTCCGCGTTACGTCATCTTCTAATCCCTTTATTGTGATAGAGGTATTCCGGATGATGTGTAACATGAATAGCGCATTTATTGGGGGATTTTCAGCGTTGTCGCACCTTAAACACACTGATAAAGGTTCTAGGGTTTCCGGGCAGGCAGAGCGGGCGCTTTATCAAATCATTTCGGCTCAATGCACGGTCTTGCGGGTATAATTTTATTTATTCCCGTCATCACGATCAACATGCTCAACGTTAAACTTTTTGGCCCACCTGCTCTGACCTATCAAGGTCGCGCCGTTAACTTTCATGCCCCGCCCCGGACCATGCCGCTGCTGGCTTATCTGCTGTTGCAGCGCGCCCAGCCATTGGATCGTCAGCAGGTAGCTTTTACACTCTGGCCTGATGATGCCGAAAGCGATGCTCGCACCAATCTGCGCCGCCATCTGCACCACTTGCAGCAAGCTTTACCACCGGCTCAAAATCATCCCTGGCTGCTGGTCAATCCGCGGACGGTTCAATGGAACCCCGCGGCGGAGTATCAGTTAGATGTAGCCGAATTTGAACGGCTGGCTGGCGCTCCACAGACCCTGGCTCAAGCTATTCCACTCTATACCGGTGACCTGCTTGAGACAATTTATGATGATTGGGTTTTCTTCGAGCGTGAACGGCTGAGTAACTTATATTTCACCAGCCTTGGACAGTTGATCTATGACCACCGGACCCGCCGCGACTATTCAGCGGCCATTCACTACGCTGGCCTGGTCTTAGCCAGAGATCCCTTTCGTGAGGATACAGTCCGTCAGCTCTTAGCGCTGCGGTATGAATCTGGCGATCGAGCCGGGGCGCTGGCCGAATATGAACGGTTCTCCAAACAACTTAAGCAGGAGATGGGGGTGCTGCCCATGCCTGAAACCCAGGCGCTCTATGAGTCAATCATCAATCATGCTCATATTTCAGGCATCGAATCAATTGACTCTTCGGATGAGGTTAGCACCGCCCACAGAGTGAGTGCGCGCCTGCCACTGGTGGGCCGTCAGACGGAAATGGATCGCCTGACCACGCGCTGGAGCCGCGCTGCGCGCGGCTACGGCGGGCTGCTGCTGATCGGTGGAGAGGCCGGAATTGGTAAAACCCGTCTGACACAAGAACTGGCGCTGCTGGCAGAAAGCCAGGGTGCACGTATCTTGCGCGGCGCCACCTCTCAACAAAACCCACGCCCGCATCAAGCCCTGATTGAAGCCTTTCAATCGGTACTGCCGCTGCTCATCAATCTGGAAGGTGAACTAAATCGCCTGTCTGCCCTGGCTGCTTTGATTCCGGAACTGCCCAGGCGCTGCAACCTTCCGCATCTGCCCGGGTTAGACCCAGACCGGGAGCGCATCCGCCTGTTTGATGCTGCTGCCGGGTGCCTTGAAAAACTAGCCGCGCCCCGCCCGGTGCTGCTGATTCTCGAAGATCTGCATTGGGCAGGTGAAACCAGCATCGCTCTGCTCGAGTACCTGGTTCGTCGAATCGCGGGCGCGCCCATACTGGTGGTGGGCACCTATCGCGACGAAGAAATACCTCACCATCACCCCTTGCAAACCCTGCGGCACAACCTGACCTCCGGGCGTGTTCCCGATTCAACCCTCCTGATGGAAAACCTGCTGCTGGGGCCGCTTTCGTCGCAGGCTGTTGAGGCGCTGATCACACAGATGGCGCCGGAACAACCCCAATTAGCGGGGCGGCTGTTTAACGAGAGCGAAGGGAACCCGTTGTTTATTGATCTCCTCTGGCAGCACTGGCAGGCTCATGAAGACGATGAAGATGGAATGACCCTGCCGGGCGGCATCAATGCCGCAATCAGCCGCCGCCTGGGCGATTTACAGCCCGAATCCCGGGCCTATGCTGAAGTTGCTGCCGTCATCGGCGCCCAATTTGATGCCGAAGTCGTCCGCACCGTGGGTGGTTGGAGCGAAGTCCAGGCTTACACGGCGCTGAGCGGCCTGCTGGATAATCATCTGGCGCAGGATGTGGAAGGCCGCAGCCGGTACGATTACCGCTTTGCACATCACCTGATTCAGGCGACTCTGTACGCCGAGATACCCTCAGCCAAGCGTAAGCGCCGACATTTGCGCGTGGCTGAGGTTTTAGAGGCGCTTTATGCCGATCAACGCGCCGAACTTGCGGGTGATCTGGCTACCCACTATGACCAGGGTGGGGCCCCAGAAAGGGCGGTTCCTTGCTACTTGCTGTCTGCCCAGACTGCTCTCAGAATGTTTGCTGATACTGAAGCACTCAGGGCCCTCAACCGCGCCCTGCAATTGGTCAGCGAGGATCCAGCCCTGGCAGACTTATCGGTTCAGGTGGATCTTTTACTGCTGCGTGAAAGCATCCATTACCGCCAGGGCAAGTTAGCCGCTCAACAGAGCGATTTGCAGCAGTTAGAATTGCTGGCGCTTGCCAGCCCGGACCCCGATCTGGCTTTTGAACTGATCAAGCGCCAGATCATGTACTACCGCCGGATGGATGACCGCCCAACCCAGGCGCGTTTGATTGAAGCTTTCAAACGGCAGACGCAAACCCAGGGCAACCAGCGCTGGCAGGCTGAAGCGCTTTATACTGAAGCCTGTTACCTGAAAATCATTGACGATTATCCCGCCGCAATTGCCGGGTTCCAATCGGCGCTAGGCCAGTACGCAGAACTGCAGGACATTCAGGGGCAAATACAATGCTGCTGCGCGGTTGCCGAGATTTACATGACCCTGCGGCAAAATCAAATGGTGGATGACTGGATTCAGCAAGCCCTGGCTCTTGGCCGGGCTGCGACACCTACAGATGCATTTTTACGCACCCTGTGGAACCTGGCAGCAAAAGGATTGACCGGCTCGGATAAGCCGCGCTGCTTGCAGTATGGTCAAAAATGCCTGACGATGGCTGAAAGCGTGGGGGATGTCTTCTGGCAGGGCAATGCGCACCGCCTGTTAGGCATTGCCCTGACGGGCCTATTCCGGGTTGAAGACGCCCGGAATCATCTGGGCGCAGCGCTGGAATTATTTCGCCGGATGCAAAAAAACAAGAATATTGCCCTCACCTTGCAAAGTTTGGCCAGTCTCTTTGCTGCCACAGGAGATTATGACCAGGCCCGGCAGCATTATCAGCAAGCTTTCGAACTTCAAGAACAAATGGCTGACCTAGGCGGCATGACGACTGAATCCATCAATCTGGCTTTTATTGCCTCAAAGCAAGGCGATTACCTTGCCGAGCGGCAGTACTCGCTCCAGGCTGTGGAACTGACTCAAAAAACCGGTAATCGCTTTTTAGAAGCCGCCGGGCTGCATAACCTGGGAGAGGCCGAACGTGAGTTAGGCGACATTTCATCTGCCCGAGAGCATCTTAATGCCGCCATTGATATTTTTAGAGAACTGGACCTGCCCTCTGACCTTTGCAGCGTAGAATCAGAACTGGCCTTGCTCGAGCTGAGTCTCGGAAATATTGATGCAGCCATGAAGATTGCCGCCGAACTACTTGCGCTTTACCCGCGGATAGAAAGTCAACACGACAACTGTCATCGCTTTTTATGGTACGCGGCGCGGGCCTTGCGCGCCGGGGGCAATGAATCCGAAGCCGGGGCAGTGCTGGAGCGTGCCTACCAGGCGGTGCAGGCTGGCGTGCAAGCCATCGCCGAAGCCGAATCTCGTCAGAAGTATTTGCAAATCAAGCAAAACCAGGAGATTATCGCCGCATATGAACGCGGCGAATGGCCGGCTGAATAATCGATTTACATACCACGTCATCGACATCACCAGCTCAATCTGCGCAATCAGCGTCATCTGTGGTTCTTTTTGCCTGTACCAGATGGGGGAATTATCCAGTCAAACGTTGCCGTCTATGAAATCAGCGTAATCTGCGGTCCCGTTTGGACGTTTTCTGGACGCGCAATCCCTACAATCTAATACATGGACAACCTGCCTGCACGCGCACAACATGTTTTCATTGTTCGGATCTGGTTTGAGGATCCCCTGCTCCCCACGACTTCCTGGCGCGGCTCCGTGCAGAGCGTTCCGACAGGCAGCAAATTCTACTTCAACTCGTGGAGTGACTTGACTGACTTTCTTAATTTGCGACTGGCAATTTCTATCGGAAACATTAAGGAGGAGCCCTCGACCCCATCATAAAACCGCCCCCCATCACGGCAAGGTCATTTGCGCCGGGGCAAATATTACCGGGCGCAGCAATAAAACCAAACTCACTTCAATTCATTTTCAGAGAGGACCTATCATGAAACCCAAAATTTTAATCATCACAACCCTGGTGCTGGCCGCGCTTCTGTTCAGCACCATGGGAGCTGCTGCACAGACGGGGGATGAACCGCCTGTTGTGGAAGGCGCTCTGGGCAGCGGCTTCACCTATCAGGGTTACCTGGCCGAAAGTGATGGCACGCCCATCTATGACAGCTGCGATATGGAAATCGGCCTCTGGGATGCCGCCTCAGGGGGCGCCCTGGTGGGCAGCACCATGCAAATCAGCAATGTTCAGGTTGAGCATGGCTATTTCACCCTCACACTGAACGGAGCCAACGAGTTTGGCGCCACGCCCTTCAACGGCGATGCTCGTTACCTGCAGTTTGAAATCTGGTGCGACAGTTACAACAACGGACAGGGTGTCACCCTCTCCCGCCAGGCTATTACCGCTGCCCCGTATGCCCATACGGCTTTGAATGTGTTGAATCTGCCGGATCACGATCATGTGGGCGAAACCTGGACGAGCAACAGCAGCGACCCCACATTGTCTTTGGCCTCCACCAGCACTTTTGGCACAGTGCTCTACCTGGATAGCATGGTCGCGGGGTTGGCACTCGAAGCGCATGGTCCGGTTTCAATCAGCGGGAACCTTGATACCACCGGCACAGTTTACAGCGGAGCAGATTCAATTTTGAACCTCAGCCCATTCACGGCGATGTCTCGGGCGGTTCCGGCTGAAGTAACCATTTATCCACTCGCCAATGGTGGCGTTGCGGTCAACCCCACAACGACGGTAGAAAAAGAGCGCCTGCTGGTCATCCCGATCTCGACCTATGGGCAGGTGTTTGGCTCAGAGATGTATATCAAGAGCCTGCGGGTTTGCTACAAAATCAACACCACCAGCAGCCAATATATTGATGGTGTTGGTGTTTACAAGGGCAGTGATGACGGCAGCACGTACGTCACCTACCTCAGCAGTACCACCGATCATGTCAGCACCTTCCATTCTTGCTTCGCTGTCTTCGCCACCACTCCCCGGGTTGCCATCACCAATGCCAGCTACGTGCAAATCCATCTGAATTCGGATGGTCCGATAACCACCTCGGATGGGTTTACCTTCTATTCCATCGAATTAACCCTCACCGAAGACGAAGAGTAAAGAGTGAGGCCAGGAATGAAAACCAGGCATCGCTTAATCCTTCTATTGGCTGTTTGTACCCTGTTGTTGGTCGCTGTCAGCGCTGCGCACGCCCAAACGAGCGTGTACGATCTAGCGTGGCGGACGATGGACAGCGGCGGCGGGCACAGTTCGGGTGGCGGGCTCACCCTCGATGGCACCATCGGGCAGCCCGACGCCGGGCGGATAACCGGTGGGGGGTTGGTGCTGCGGGGCGGCTTCTGGAGCCCGCGCCAACCCACATCGGCTGGAACCTCAATCTTCCTCCCCGTCATTCTGCGCTAAGTCAATTCAAAATCTAACAAGAATCCCATCCGGAGATCTCCGGATGGGGTTTTTGTTCTCGCGGAGTTGATCCCGGTTTTTCAACTGCTGTTCAAGCCTATCTCAAAAATTACCCGTACCGCCCAGTGATGTAATCTTCAGTACGCCGATCACGCGGGTTCATAAAGATTTGCCGGGTGGGGCCATATTCCACCAATACCCCCGACCGCTCTGGTGTGACGGTCAGGAAGGCTGTGTAATCTGAGACGCGAGCCGCCTGCTGCATGTTATGCGTAACAACGATGATGGTGTACTCTTTGACCAGTTCGCGCATCAGTTCTTCAATTTTCAGGGTGGCAATCGGGTCCAGAGCCGAGGCAGGTTCATCCATCAAGATGATTTCGGGTTGAATGGCAATAGTGCGGGCGATGCACAGGCGCTGCTGCTGTCCGCCCGAGAGGGACAGCCCGCTGGCTTTCAGTTTGTCTTTCACCTCGTCCCACAGGGCGGCTTTGCGCAGGCAGTGCTCCACCCATTCATCCATGCTGGGCGCGCCCAGGCCGGTCATAAAGCCGTTGAGGCAGGCTCCCCAGGCCACATTTTCGTAGATGCTGCGCGGGAAAGGATTGGCCTTTTGGAAAACCATGCCAATGCGCCGGCGAACTTCCACCGGGCTGACATCGGGCGCATAAATATTCTGCCCCATGAACAAGACCTCGCCGGTGGTGCGGGCTTCAGGCAGCAGTTCGTTCATCCGATTGAAGGTCCGCAGGACCGTACTTTTACCGCATCCTGAAGGGCCAATGATGGCCGTTACCTGGCGCTGTTCAATTTTCAAATTGATTCCTTTAACGGCCTGAAAATGTCCGTAATAGACGTTCAGGTCGCGGGCTTCAATTGCCGGAGCGTGGTCAATATTCACCCCCTCAATAGACCGGGTTTGAAAAACGGGCAGGGCGATAGAAGTGGAAGAGAGCATACAACAATCTCCTAGATTTTAGAGCGGAAGCGATTCCGCAGCAGGATGGCCGAGGCGTTGAGCGAAAGCAGCATGACCAGTAAAAGCAAGATGGCCGCCGCCGCAAGATTGCGAAATTCACCCTGGGCGCGCGAGGTCCACTGATAAATTTGGATGGGCAAAGTGGAGAATCTTGAGAACGGCCCATTGGGATCAAAGTTGAGGAACGTTGCGGCGCCCACCACCACAAGCGGAGCGGTTTCGCCAATCGCCCGCGAGATTGCCAGGATGGCGCCTGTCAGAATGCCGGAGATGGCGTTAGGTAAAACATGGTGCCAGATGGTTTGCCATTTGGTGGCGCCCAGGCCCAGGCTGGCCTGGCGCAAGGAATTGGGCACGGTTCGGATGGCTTCTTGAGCGTTAATAATGATCAGAGGCAGCACCAGCAGCGCCAGGGTGAGCCCGGCAGACAGCACAGTGCGCCCGGTGGCGCCAGCGGGGTCCGCTGCACCGAACAGCGCACCGCTGGTAATGCTTTGCAGAGTGCGGACAAAGATTGCCAGGCCCAGCATGCCGTAGACGATTGAAGGCACCCCGGCAAGGTTGGTGATGTTGGTTTTCAGAACCCGGTTGAGGGCGTTGTCAGGAGCATATTCTTCCAGATAAATGGCTGCCCCCACGCCCACCGGGAAGGCAAACAGAATGGTGATCAGAATTGTCCAGAGGGAGCCCAGCAGCGCAGAGCGCACCCCGGCCTGAAGGGGATCGGACGAAGCCGCTGAAGCCAGGAATTTGGAATTGAGCCAGAATTTCCATTCAATGCGCGCATCGGGATATTGCTGAGCGGCCCGGGTGAAAATTTCATCCCGCTTGAACAGCGATTCGGTCAGCGACCAGGTTTCATCCACTCGCGGTTTGACCACGCGGTCAACCACCAGGGTGTAGAGCCGGGAACGGGAAAGTTCAGCCAGGGTTTGTTGATTATCCAACGTCTGGTAGGCATTTGATGAAAGGTTGGCCTGTAAAATTCCAAGCAACTGCGCAGATGAAAGCGCTTCAAGCGGCACATTATCCACCGCTAGCGATTCCCTGGAAACCTTATCGGTCATGGCGGCGTAGCCCATCAAACCATCCAGAATGGTGAACATGAGCAGCGCCAACAGTGCAATGCCCAGCAGGGTGGAGAACTGAAAAACCCAGCGCGCCAGCCTGCCAGACCGGTAGCGAGAGGGAAAGTTCACTTGAAAAACCGGAGTTAGATGAGCGTTCATGATGAACCGTATGATTTTCGGAACCGGCGGACAACTTGCTGGCTGATCAGGTTAATCGCCAGCGTCATGACGAATAAGAGCAGACCAATTGCAAACAGGCTGTTGTAATCAATCGAGTTGTAACTGAGGTCGCCGCCAGAAATTCGGACAATATGCCCCGTCATGGTTTCGGCAGCCCTGAAAGGGTTCAGCGTAAAGGCGGGGCCGGCGCCAGCCGCAATCGCCACAATCATAGTTTCGCCGATGGCGCGGGAAATGCCAATGAGAAAAGCCGCCGCAATGCCAGACACCGCCGCCGGCAAGACCACTTTGATGGCAACTTCAAATTTGGTGGCCCCAAGACCGTAAGCCGCCTCGCGGAGGGAGCGCGGCACAGCCGAAAGAGCATCCTCGCTCATCGAGCTGATCAGCGGCAAAATGAGAATCCCCATGACGATCCCGGCAGAGGCCGTGTTATAAATCCCAACCACCTCATTGCCAAAAATCAACCGCAGCAGGGGCGTCATGAATGTCAGCGCAAAATAGCCATACACCACCGTCGGAATGCCAGCCAGGATTTCCAGAATGGGTTTGATGGCATTACGGAAGCGGGGCGTGGCATATTCGCTGAGATAAATGGCTGATGCCAGGCCCAGCGGCACGGCAATCAACATGGCAAAGGCGCTGGTCATCAGCGTTGCGCTGACCAGCGGCAGAATGCCAAACTTGCCCGCCTGTGGCTGCCATACGGTGCCGGTCATAAACTGCCAGAGGTTGACCTCCGGGCTGGTAAAAAAGAGCAAGCTCTCTTTGCCCAGTTCGTACACAATTCCCACCGTGGTCAGGATGGAAAAGGCGCCGCAAAAGATCAAGAAGGCCTGCACCAGCGCTTCGCCGGGTCGGGCACGTTTTTTGAGGGAGATGGCTTCCGAAGTCCGGCGGACTTCGGAAGCCTTGCTTTGAAACTTGACCATCTGCCTATTTGAGGGCATCAGCCAGGGCTTGGCGGGAAGCGTTCAGCGCTTCTTCGCTGGCGGGGAAGTAACCCACATCCTGAATTTCGTCATTGACGTTGGTCAGGAAGAAGTTGATGTAAGCGGCAACCTGGGGTTTTTCCTGCAGGATTTTGGCATCAGAGTAGAGGAAGAGCGGGCGAGCCAGGGGGTAAGAACCGTCTTCGGCAGTTTGCAGTGAGGGCGCGATTCCGTTCAAAGAGATGGCCTTGAGCCCAGCCTGATTTTCAGCAAAGTAAGCGTAACCGAAGTAGCCGATGGCGTAGGGGCTGCCTTCCACGCCCTGAACCAGCACGTTGTCATCTTCGCTGAACTGGATATTGGGGGCATTGAGGATGGCGTTTTTGTCGGCGTCATTGTCCTTGCCATAAACCGGGCGCAGCACACCTTCAACAAAGTAATCGAAGGTGCCAGAGTCGGTACCAGGGCTGAAGCGTTGAATATCCTCGGCGGGGTAAGCCGGGTTGATGTCAGACCATTTGACAGCCTCGCCAGAGTAAACCCGGGCCAGGTCTTCCAGGGAGATATCGGTGAGGAAGGTGTTTTCACTGCTCACAACAATCGCGAGGGCATCGGTGCCCACGCGGAATTCAATCGGCGTGCGGCCAATGGCAGCACAGGCTTCAATTTCGGATTCTTTGATGGCGCGGCTGGCGTTTGCCACATCGGTTTCGCCGGTGGTGCAGAAGCGTTCAAAGCCGGCGCCAGAACCAATCGAGTCAATGGTGATCTGACCGGTAAAGCCTTCTTCGGTAAAGCGATCGGCCATGCGTTCGGCCAGCGGATAGACGGTAGAGCTGCCCGCCGTCACAACATTGCCGGAGACCGCGGCCGGGTCAAGCGGCGACTGGGTGGCCTGAACCGCTGGCTGGGCTGTCGGCTCAACCGGGGCAGCAGTCGGCTGGGCCACCTCTGTAACGGTGGCAGGGGCCGGAGTCGGGGTACAGGCGCTCAGCGTCAGCACCAGTGCGATGGCAACCGCAAGCACGAGGGATAACTTCTTTTTCATTCTTCTAATCCTCCAGTATCAATTTTTGAACTGCCCCAAGGATACCAAAGGAGGTTTAACGGGCTGGTAAGGAATTGTTAACGTCTGGTTATGAAATCAATAACCAGAAAGCATCATCCGCCTGTCATCACAGATGCCCAAACTTTCAAACTATGAAATTGTCTTCGGGAGCGTAAAGGAAAACACGCTGCCCTGTTCTAACTGGCTTTCAACCCAGATTTTACCGCCGTGTGCTTCCACCATGTGGCGCGCAATCGCCAGGCCCAGGCCCGTGCCGCCGCCAGAGCGGGCACGGTCCACTTTGTAAAATCGCTCAAAGATGCGGGGCAGGTCAGCGGCTGAAATGCCAATGCCGGTATCGCTGACCGAAAATACAACCGCATCGGAGCGTTCTGCCGCACCAATCACAATTCTGCCGCCGGGCGGTGTGAACTTGATGGCATTGTGCAGCAGATTGACCAGCACCTGCTGGATCCGGGTGGCATCAGCATTGACCAGGCTCCTATCGGATGGGCAGTCTATAGATAGAGAGAGCTCGGCGCGCTCGGCTTGCAGGCACAGCCGCTCATAAGCCGCAGTCATCATATCCAAAGGGTGAACCGGCTGCAAATTCAACGGCACCCGCCCGGACTCGATGCGGGAAAGCTCCAAAAGCTCGGTCACCATCAAACTGAGGGCATCTACCTCGGTTTCCATCCGTTCCAGGAAGCGGTGGGCCGCAGGGGGGTCTTCCAGCGCGCCATCCCGCAGGGTTTCGGTCAGCGCCTTCAACGCGGCCAATGGCGTGCGCAGCTCATGGGAGACGTTGCTGATAAAGTCACGGCGAGTGACCTCCACCTGCTTTTGAGCCGTGATATCTTGAAACAATAACAGCGTGTGTCCGGGCAGTGCGCTTTCCAGAGGAATGGCAAAAGCCTGGAGGTAGCGCTGTTTCTTAAATTCAAAGCTGATCTGTTGGTTGACCTGCGTTGCGGCACTTTGCTGCCAGAGATCATAAGGCTGGTGGACCCGCAGTACCTCGGGCAGAGAACGCCCGGTCGTTTGCGGCAGCGAAATGCCAAACATTTTCTCCGCAGCAGGATTGAGCAGTTGGATGCTGCCTGCCGAATCAACAATCAAAATCCCGTCGGTCATATGATCCAGCACCGCGGCCAGCTTGCCACGCTCCGCTTCCAGGTCACCCACCTGGCTGCGAATTTGAAGCGCCATCTGATTAAATGATTTAATCAACAGCTCCAACTCGGTGACCGAGGTGTTGAGAGTGGGCAAAGAAAAATCACCGGCAGCAATCTGGTTGGCGGCACGCGTCAGGCGCTCCACCGGGCGCGAGGTTATGGAGGCGATCCAGACCGCCAGCAGCCCTGCCGCCAAAGTGACGGCAAGCAACGCCGTCCACAGGGTTTGCCGAATCTGGTCAAGCCGCGCTTGAATCTGGCTGATGGGGCGGGCAAGCCGAACCACCCCCAGCGGCGCAGACGGATCGCCCAATCGAACGGCGGTGTAGAGCATATCCACGCCAAGCGTATGGCTGAAGCGGATACTACTGCCCTGCCCATCCTTCAGGGCCGAGATAACTTCCGGGCGGGTGCTGTGATTATCCATTGTCTGGAGGTTTTCGGCAGAATCGCCGATGACATTGCCATAGACATCTATCAACGTCAGGCGGGCGTTCAGCACAGCAGCCCAGTGAGCAACCAGGGGACGCAGCGCTGCGGGATCCCCCCAGGATGGTTGGACAATTTCGGCAACAGCGCGAGCATCCACCGTAAGCTGCGATTCCAGGTCAGCCAGGTAGGTTTTTTCAATGGTGTTGGAGAGATAAATTTGCAGCCCAAGCATCAAAAGCAAAATGAGCAGGATGTAGGGCAGGGCAATGCGCCAACGAATTTTGCGGAACATATTTACCCCTCAAACCGATAGCCAGCCCCGCGGACCGTGATAATGCGAACCGGGTTTTCGGGGTCGGCCTCAATTTTCTCACGCAGCCAGCGAACATGCACATCCACCGTGCGGGTGCCGCCGGCAAAATCCCAGCCCCAAACCTGCTCCAGCAGGCGCGCCCGGGTCAGAGCCTGGCCCGGATGCTGGGCCATGAAAAGCAGCAGCTCGTATTCTTTGGGCTTGAGCGCCAGCGGTGTGTCATTCAGCTTGACCTCACGGCGGATCAGGTCTAGCAGCAGGTTGCCAAAAGTAATCGTCTCATTGGGCTGGGGGGCCGTTGTTTCAGAACGCAGGCGGCGGTCATGGCGCAGGTGCGCTTTGACGCGGGCCAGCAGTTCCCGCATGCTGAATGGCTTGGAGATATAATCGTCGGCGCCAATTTCAAGACCCACAATCCGGTCAATTTCATCATCCCGCGCGGTGAGCATCAGAATGGGGATATTGATTTTTTCACTGCGCAGCACGCGGCAAACCTCAAAGCCATCAACCACCGGCAGCATCAAATCCAGTAAGATTAATTCCAAATCCGAGGCCAACTGGCGGGCAGCCTCTAAGGCGGCGCGGCCATCCCCCACAGCCTCCACCGAGTAGCCCTGCTTTTGCAAATTATAGGTCAATGTTTCTCGCAGAGCCGCATCGTCTTCAACCACAAGGATGGTCATTTCAGGCCTTTCTGAAAATGTGGAGCGCGGTACAGATGCCCAAATTATACCCGCGATACTTGGTATACTCATCCCGGTTCAAAACATCAGGCCCACACTGATACGCTTAATATTTACGAAGTAATTACATTGGAGGCTCTTTTTCTATGTTTGTGAAAATCTTAAAGATAGCCCGTGAAGTCGCGGATGGGGCAACATTGGTAGAGTTTTTCTATACATTGCGGCGTTTCATTGACCCGGTTAGAGATATAAGACAGCCGAATGATTCTGGCAATCTGATTGGGTCTTGGATTGGGAAAAAGCCCGAAAGCAATCAGTGGTATGACGTGGAATTAGATGTAGAGGATGAATTGATTTGGGTGCATAATGTACACACACTTAAAGATGGTGAGTCAAAAATCACTGCTGAAAATTTGGACAATATTATATTACAGGGGCAATTAGAAATTTCATCCGATGGTTTTTGTACTATCAAAATCGGCGAATCACTTCATACTCTCGAGATAACTGGAGCCCCGGCTGCCTTTCAAGGATTTGTTCAAATTCATGCAAAAAGGATAAGGCTTTATGACACCGGGATCATCATGTGAAGCCCCCAATACTAATTTGGAGTCGGCCATTTGGACTTATAATATCTTATCCCGCATTAATGAGAAATCAGAATTGGCAACTGAATGACCCATAATAAAGAAGGAAATAAAAAATTGAGCAGTTATCTGATCTTTGGTATTGTCGGCGCTCTGCTCACCGGCCTGGCCATCGGAACACAATCAACACTTTCTGGCCGGATCGGTATGATCATCGGCAATTTACGCACGGGCATTTTAATGAATTTAATAGGCGGTGGGCTGGCTGGAATCCTCCTCCTTATACTTATTTTCGTCAACAGCAAAACGTATACCAAAGCTCCTCCCCAGGCTTGGCTGATGTTGGCCATCGCAGGCGCTCTGGGGATTGTGATTATCACAGGTGTGTCATTCTCTCTACAGCGTGCCGGCGTGGCCGCAGGCCTGGGAACCATCATCCTTGGTCAAATGGTAGTCTCCGTGATCGCTGATGCGCGTGGCTGGGGTGGCGCCGATCCAATACCCGTAACGCTGCCGCGTATCTTGGGTCTGTTATTATTGGCAGCCGGAGTTTTCCTCTTGTTGCCAAAACGATAAAAATACGGCTGTGCATTCGAATACCTTCCCCGATATCTCAAACCTATCTGGGCTTTTCCGCCTGCCGGGCAGGCCAATGCTTGCTGCAAGCAGCCCAAACACCCTGCAGATATTAGGAGAGATCAGGCTGCATTCACCTACAAACAATCAGGGCTGACCTAAATCAGGTCAGCCCTTTGGTTATCATGGGGTGGCTGGTGGGGGTTGAACCCACAACCCCCTGATCCACAGTCAGGTGCTCCGCCATTGAGCTACAGCCACCATAACGCCCCGGATTTTATCACACAGATGGGGCTTGCGCAAGTCTTTGCTTGATCCAGCCGGCGGCAGCATTTTGGGGAATGGTTTCTTGCTCGCGACGGGTAAGGTCTTTGATGGTGACGGCGGATGCAGTTTGTTCATCTGGGCCGATGATGAGGACGAAGCGGGCGCCGATCCGGTCAGCGAATTTGAACTGTTTGGGCAGTTTGGCCGCTTCGGGGTAGCAGTTGACAGACAGGCCGGCGCTACGCAGTTCTGCGGCAAGCCGAATGCTGGTACTTTGCAGAGCAGCATCAAAAACGGTTACCAGGGCTGGGGCAGAAGATAGGTCGGGCTTTGGCAGAAGGCCATATTTTTCGAGCACTACAGCGATCATCATGTCGCCCATGGCGAAACCGACGCCGGGAAGCGGGTCGCCACCCACATCAGACACCAGGTTATCGTAGTGCCCGCCGCCAAGGATGGCGCGGCCGGTGCGGTCTGCGTCGAAGGCTTCAAAAACGGTGCCGGTGTAATATTCCAGGCCGCGGATGATGCCGGCATCGAACTGGATGTACTCACGCACACCCAGAACATCCAGGGCGTCAAAGAGACGGCACATGTCTGGATATTTCTTCCAAAGTTCTGTGTCGGACAGCAACGTCTTCAGGCCTGCCAATTGGTCGGCGGTAATTCCCAGGGAGAGGGCAAACTCATCCCATTCTGCGGGGCGCAGTTTATCGCGACGGTCTATCAGGCGAAGGGTTTGTGCCTTCAGGTCACCCGTCAAACCAAGGGCGGATAGTTCTTGATCCATCAGGCGGCGGTCATTAACCCGAATAACCGTCTGCTGCGAAGAAAGGCCGACCGAACGGATAAACTCGGCACAAATGGCAATCAGTTCGGCATCGGCCTCGGGAGAGCTAACGCCAATGAGGTCAATATTCCACTGGAAGAATTCGCGGGTGCGACCCTTTTGCGGGCGCTCGTAACGCCAGAAGGGGCCAAAAGACCACCAGCGCAGCGGGAAGGTCAGTTCACCCTGGCGCTGGGCCACCATTCGAGCCAGCGACGGGGTCAGTTCGGGGCGTAGGGCAATCAGGTCGCCGCCACGATCAGGGAAAACAAAAGCCTGCTCTTTGACCAGTTCCTCGCCTGATTTGGCGGCATAGAGATCGATTTTTTCGAGAAAAGGGCCATCGTATTCTTGATAACCATAACGGGTGGAAACGGCGCGCATATTATGTGCAAGCCAGTTCCGTAAAGCCATAGCTTCGGGGTAAAATTCGCGGGCGCCTTTTACGGCTTGAACGGTGGGTTTCATAATGTATTCCTTAAGAATCGCATAATGCGTTAGGGGAAAATTATAGCATGAACAAACGCGGCGCGGTCGGTCAATTTTGAGACCCATTGCGCACAAAAAGCCGTGAATTGGTCAAAGTTAAGGTAAAATAGACTCGTTCCCCGGAACGCATTATTTTACGCATAGGGTTGCCATGAGAGTCAAGGATCTTCTCGAAATCGTTAGCGGTAAGCTACTCAATCCTTCTGCCGATTTGAATCGGGAAATCAAAGGCGGGTGTGGCGCAGACCTGATGAGCGATGTGCTGGCCTCCATACAGCCGGAGGCGGTGCTGCTTACGGGGTTATGCAATCCGCAGGTGATCCGAACGGCGCAGATGGCCGATGTGGCTGCCGTGGTTCTGGTGCGGGGTAAGGCGCCACAAGAAGAAACGATCAACCTGGCCGAAAAAGAAGGCATTCCGCTGATCCTGTCTCCTTACGGCATGTTTGAGCTCTGCGGGCGGCTGCACAAAGCCGGCCTGCCCAGCCTGGAAATGCCCGTCAACGGAGACGATTGTTCCTGCAGCGAATAAAAAGGATTAACTATGAGCGATCAGCCCTCCAGGAACCGCATTATTTCTGACCAAGAGGCTGAGCATATTACCCGCCTGGAAGAACTAGCCTATGAGGTCAAAGTTCAAGAGGCGATGACCTCAGATCCCAAAGCGCTGGATGCATCGCAGACGATGAAAGAAGCGTTGGATATGTTCAGGTCGCTGCGCATATCGGGGGCGCCGGTGCTGCAGCGCGGTGAGATTGTGGGGGTGCTCAGTATTGAAGATGTCATTCGTTCGCTGATGGTTCCAGACCTGGATTCCAAAGTGACCGAATATATGACCTCAAAGGTGATCACCATTCGGGATGAGGAACTGGTTGTTGAGGCGCTGAAGATATTCGTCAATAAGCCGATTGGGCGGCTGCCGGTTATTGATGAAAACGGCAATCTGGTTGGTATGTTGACCAAAGGGGATATTACGCGGGCCTTTCTCAAGGCATTGCAACGGGATACTCAGGAAGAAGAAATGCGGCGCTATCGCGCCAGCCACCTTTTTGAAGACATTGAGTCGGATCGAACCAGTCTCATTTTGCGCTACAACATTAAAGCCGGAGATTTTACGCATGGCGGAGCGGCATCCAGCAATATCAAACGTGCGTTGATGCGGCTGGGGGCAAGCCCACAAATTGCGCGCCGGTGCGGCATCGCCATTTACGAGGCAGAGATCAATCTCATCATTCACACGACTAATGGCGGTGTGATCCGGGTGGAGATTGAACCTCATCAGATTTCGATTGATGCTTATGATTACGGTCCCGGCATCCCGGATGTGGAGCAGGCGATGAAGCCGGGGTATTCCACAGCCAGCGAAGCAGTGCGGGAAATGGGCTTTGGGGCCGGCATGGGCCTGGTCAATATTTCTCGCTGCACCGACAGCATGACACTGGAATCAACCGTGGGCAAAGGCACCCGCCTGCGCATGAAAATCTTCCTCGCTCAACAGGAGACTGTTGGCGAGGGCTACCCCGCCAATTAGGAGATGCCTGAATGAATCTTGAAACGATTATCAAAGACCTGGAATTGTCTGTCTTGACTGAACGCCAGGATTTTTCGAAAATTACGCCATCATCAGGTTACACTTCGGATTTACTTAGCTGTGTGATGGCCGGAGCGCCCAAGCACAGCATCTGGGTGACTCTGCAGGCGCATGGCAATATTATTGCCGTGGCAGCACTGCTGGATTTGAGCGCTATCATCGTGACCGAAGGCGCAATGCCCGACCCAGCCACACTGGTTAAAGCTAACGAAGAAGGGATCACTATCCTGGCTACCCCAAAACCCACATTTGAAATTGTTGGCCGGCTGTGGGAGATGGGGCTGCGGGCTGAATAAGCCCGACCCTGACAATGGGCTTGAAGCTGATTCGCGCCGAACTGCACGTTCATACCGTGCTGTCGCCCTGCGCAGAGATTGAAATGCTGCCGCCATTAATTGTGCAGGAAGCGGTAGATCGAGAAATTCAACTGATTGCGATTACTGACCATAACGCAACCGGGAATATTGCTGCGGTCCAGAAAGCGGCTGAAGGATTGCCATTAACGGTACTGCCCGGCATGGAGCTTCAGACGCGGGAAGAAGTTCATAATTTATGCTTGTTTGAAACACTTGAAGAAACTGCCGTGTTTCAAGAATGGGTGAATAAACACCTGCCAGATCTGCTCAACCGCCCGGATTATTTTGGCGAGCAGTTACTGGTGGATGAAAACGGCGATTTTGTTGAGAAGGAACCGCGGTTGTTATTGACCTCAGCAGATATTTCGATTGATGAAGCCTGTGCCAAAGTTCATGAAATTGGTGGTATATTCATACCTGCACATGTCAATCGAACCGCTAACGGGCTGCTGCCGACTCTGGGATTTGTACCAGAAGGGATCTGCCTGGAAGCGCTGGAAATTTCCAAGCATTTGAAACCCGATGAAGCCCGGCACAAGTTTCCGCAAATTGCCGGGTACCCGCTCATCCAAAGTGGTGATGTGCACCGGCTGGATGATTTTATTGGCGTGAACCAGTTTGAGATTGAATCGCCCACTCTGGCAGAGATCAAGCTGGCGCTGCGCGGACAAGAAGGCCGCCAATACCGGATACTGTCCCGTACAATATAGGTGTTTTTCCCCCATTTATCGCATTTGACACTTAGCAGGAGTTATCAATGACATTTGATAATTGGCAGATTGAGGCTGCAAGGTTACACTTTAGGCGATTAGGCTTAGGCAATTTGCACAGAACTAATCTGATTAATATCTCACGATGGAGCGAGGAATGCCAAACATCTTAGATAAAATTCCAGCAAACGACCCTTTGAACGACCCCGAAAAGAAGCGCTTGATTGATGAGATTCTGGAAGCGAACAAGAATCTCCCTGGCGCCACCATGGTGGCGCTGAATGAGCTGCAAAGCCAGATCGGGTTTGTTTCGGAGCCCATGCAGCAGTATGTGGCTCAGAAACTGCGTGTGCCTGTCAGCCAGGTGCACGGCGTGATTTCGTTTTACTCTTTCTTCACCACCCAGCCCCGCGGCAAACACACCATCAAATTCTGCCTGGGAACCGCCTGCTACGTCGGCGGCGTGCCGCAATTAATGGAAAAAGCCAAGCAACTGTTAGGAATTGAAGCCGGGCAGACAACCCCCGATGGCAACATCACCCTGGAAGTTTGCCGCTGCGTTGGTGCATGCAGCCAGGCCCCGGTCATTGTGGTTGACGAGCACGTTCACGGGCGCGTCAAGCCCAATAAATTCCCGCAGTTGGTCCGCTCGGTTCAGGAACCTGAAGCGTAATTTGCTGTGAGAGAACTTTCGCTGCACTTGCTTGATATTGCCGAGAACAGCGTGGCAGCCAGGGCGACAACGATTTTTGTGGTCGTTGAAGAGAACCTGGTTGACGATCAATTCAGCATGGCTGTGATTGATAACGGCTGCGGCATGAGTGCAGAGATGGTGGAGAAAGTTCTCGACCCGTTTGTAACCTCCCGCACCACGCGAAAAGTAGGGCTGGGGCTGCCGCTGCTGAAGGCGGCTGCTGAAGCCTGCAACGGGTCTTTGACCATCCAATCGACATTAAACCAGGGCACCAAGGTAGAAGTGAACTTTCAACGAAGCCACATTGACCGGATGCCGCTGGGTGACCTGGGAAGCACTTTTATCAGCCTGCTGATTGGTGCCCCTGAAGTTCACTGGCTGTTTCGTTACCGCGTTAACGACCAGTTGTACGAATTAGACAGCCAACCCATCCTGGAAACCCTGGATGGTGTGCCGCTCACAGATCCGGCTGTACTGGCCTATCTGCGAGAAGAAATTGATGGCGGTGTGCGGGCTATCCGCCCCGCTGACTCGTTCTAAGAAATCCAAGACTTTTGTTTCTGAGGAGCAAAACCATGCCTACCGTCAAAAATCTCGAAGATTTGAAGCGCATTCGTGAAGAAGCCATGGAAAAGCGCAAGGTCAAGACCGCTGAGGGCAAAGCCCAGGTGATCGTTGCGATGGGAACCTGCGGGATTGCCGCGGGCGCGCGCGAGACGATGAAGGCCATCCTGGCGATCATTGAAGAAGAAAGCCTGGCCGACATTGTTGTTTCGCAGACCGGCTGCATTGGGTTGTGCGAACGTGAACCCATTGTCCAGGTTGTGGTCGGCGACCAGGCCAAAGTGACCTATGGTAAAGTGAACCCTGAGATGGCGCGCCGAATTGTTAAAGAACATGTGGTGGGCGGCAAGATCATCACCGATCATGTTATCCCCATGTAGAGCGTCCATATTTAAATCAGGATATAAGCAATGAAGTATTATCGTACACATGTCTTAGTCTGTATGGATCCCCAGTGCCGCCGGAAAGGTGCGCGCGAGGTCGTGCAGGCACTGCAAACTGAACTGGCAGCCAATGGGCTGACCGACGAAGTACAGGTTCTGGAAACCTCACGCATTGGCGGCTGTGATGAAGGCCCCGAATTGATGGTGTACCCGGAAGGCGTTCACTACGCCAACCTGACGCCTGACGACATGGCCTTTATTGTTGAAGAGCACCTGCTGAAGGGCCGCATTGCCAAGAAGTTCCTCATCGAGGCCACGACACAGGCTGACGAAGAACTGCGCGCCCCCACGCCGAAAGAAATTCGCATTGTGCTGCGCAACTGCGGTCAGATTGATCCACAGAATATTGAAGACTACATCGCTGAAGAAGGCTATATGGCGCTGGCAAAGGTGCTGAGCGGCATGAGCCCCGACGATGTGATCAGCGAAGTGCTGAAATCTGGGCTGCGCGGCCGCGGCGGCGCGGGCTTTCCGACCGGGCGTAAATGGGCGCTGGCGCGGGACGTGGTTGGCGAAGAAAAATATATCATCTGTAACGCAGATGAAGGCGATCCGGGTGCGTTCATGAACCGGCGTGTGCTGGAGGGCGACCCTCACTCAGTGGTTGAGGGTATGATTATTGCAGCGTACGCCATTGGCGCAACCCGTGGTTACATTTACTGCCGCGCCGAGTACCCCATCGCTGTCAGCACGCTACGAATTGCAATTGACCAGGCCCGCGAGATGGGTTTCCTGGGAGAAAACATCTTCGGCACCGGCTGGAATTTCGATCTGGAAGTTCGCATGGGCGCTGGCGCCTTTGTGTGCGGTGAGGAAACAGCGCTGATGTCTTCAATTGAAGGCAAGCGCGGCGAGCCTCGCCCGCGTCCGCCCTTCCCGGCGCAGCGCGGTCTGTGGGGCAAACCCACCAATATCAACAACGTTGAGACGTATGCCAATGTGCCGCAGATCATTCTGCGTGGCGCAGACTGGTATGCCTCGATGGGTACCGAGAAAAGCAAAGGCACCAAGACCTTTGCGCTGGCCGGCGATGTTCGCCGCACGGGTCTGATTGAGGTTCCGCTGGGCATTACGCTGCGCGAAATTGTTTACGATGTGGGTGGCGGCATTAAGGATGACAAGGCCTTCAAAGCCATCCAGACCGGCGGCCCAATGGGCGGGTGTATTCCGGCGGAATATCTGGATATGCCGGTGGACTATGAATCACTGGCTAAGGTGGGGTCCATCATGGGCTCTGGCGGTATGATCGTCATGGACGATGAGACCTGTATGGTGGATATTGCCCGCTTCTTTATGGAATTTACCCAGGACGAGTCTTGCGGTAAATGTACGCCTTGCCGGGTGGGTACCCGCCGAATTCTTGAGATATTGCAGCGGATTTGCAACGGCGAAGGCAAAGAAGACGACATTGAAACGCTGGAAATGCTGTGCGCCGAAATCAAGGCCGACAGCCTGTGCGGTCTGGGACAGGGTGCACCTAATCCTGTTGAAAGCACGCTGCGGTTCTTCCGCGATGAGTACGAAGCTCACATTCGCGAGAAGCGTTGCCCGGCCAAAGTTTGCCGCGCGCTGATCCGGTATGAAATTTTGCCCGATAGCTGCACCGGCTGTACGGTTTGCGCCCGCAACTGCCCCGTCAACGCCATTACTGGTGAACGGAAACAACCGCACTTCATTGACCCCGACACCTGCATCCGTTGTGGCATTTGTATGCAAGTCTGCAACTTCAATGCCATTGTGATTCGCTAACTGCAATCCAATCTGACCGGGAGGGACCAAATGACCGTAGAAACAAAAGCAAGCCCAGGCGTTCTTGAAACAGTGAAAGCTGTGGTTGAGCGTCACGGCGCCGTCAAAGAGGAATTGATCCCGATTCTGAACGAAGTGAACCGCTTGCTGGGTTACCTGCCAGCGGAAGCACTGGACGAGATCAGCAACCTGCTGCACGTACCCAAGAGCCAGCTCTTCAGCGTGGCGACATTTTATTCAATGTTGACCACCAAGCCGCGGGGGCGGCACGTGGTCCAGTTCTGCGAAAGCGCCCCCTGTCATGTGGCGGGCGGGCGAAAAGTGTGGGTGACTTTGATGGACGCACTGGGCATCAAGCCCGGTGAAACCAGCGCCGACGGCAAATGGTCATTGGTTACGACCAGCTGCCTGGGTGTCTGCGGCGTTGGTCCGGTCATGCTGATTGACGATGATATCTACGGCAACGTGGAATCCGATCAGATTGCTGACATTCTGGCGAAGTACGAGTAAAGGAGCAGGCGATGAAAGCTGTACGCTCAATGGTGTTAGTTTCCAGTGACCCAAAAAGCCTGGAACGCGGCGCTCAGCAAGTTTTCCAGCGCCTGCAGGAAGAGATTAAGGCTTTTGGGCTCGAAAATGAAGTGTCACTTTCGATGGTTGGCGATGTGGGACGGCACGATGCCGTTCCGATGGTCATCGTCTACCCAGAAGCAGTCATTTACGGGCCCGTGAAACCAGAAGATGTTCATTTTCTGGTTGAAGAGCACCTCTATAAAGGCCGGGTGGCGGCGCCGCTGCAAGCTTCGGTGCGTGAGCTGAGTGGCAAGATTGCCTGGCTGCAAGCCCGCAAGGGGACCCTACCGGCAGAGCAACGGATTGTGCTGGAACGAGCCGGGGTGATTGACCCCACCAGTATTGAGGATTACATTGTTCACGATGGGTATGCGGCACTGGGCAAGGCCCTGACTGAAATGACGCCCCAGCAGGTGATTGAGGCCCTCTCCAAGGCTGGTCTGCGCGGCCGCGGTGGAGCGGGCTTCCCCACTGGAACAAAATGGGGCTTTGTAGCTAAGACCCCCGGCAAAGTGAAGTATGTGGTCTGCAATGCAGACGAGAGCGAACCGGGGACGTTCAAAGATCGCTTGATTCTGGAAGGCGACCCCTTCAGTATCATCGAAGCCATGACGCTGGCAGGTTATGCCGTTGGCGCGAGCGTAGGTTACATCTACGTGCGTGGCGAATACGGTCTGGCGCAGGAGCGATTGCACAATGCAATTGCACAGGCAGAAGAAATGGGCTTCCTGGGCAAGAACCTGTTCGGCACAGATTTCAGCTTTGAAATTCATGTGCACGGCGGTGCCGGGGCCTACATCTGCGGCGAAGAGACTGCCCTGATCGAGTCCATTGAGGGAAAGCGCGGCGAGCCACGCTCCCGCCCGCCCTACCCAACCACGCACGGCCTGTGGGGCAAACCCACGCTGGTCAATAATGTGGAAACGCTAGCCAACGTGGCGCCAATCATTCGCAATGGAGCGGAATGGTTCCGCGGTTTTGGAACGCCCTCCAGCCCGGGCACCAAGGTGTACACCATCCTGGGTAATACGAATGTGACCGGGTTGATTGAAGTGCCCATGGGGGTTACGCTGCGAGAAGTACTGGCGATCTACGGCAAGGGAATGAAAAACGGCGCCAACTTCAAACTGGCGCAAACCGGCGGCTCAAGCGGATCTGTCATTCCGGCGAGCCTGCAGGATACGCCAATGGACTTTGACGCCTTTAACCGGGCGGGTGTGGCGCTGGGCTCTGGCGCGCTGTTGATCTGCGACGAAGAGACCTGCGTTGTGGACCTGGCCCGGGTACTGCTCAAGTTCTTTGAGGTGGAAAGCTGCGGTAAGTGCACACCCTGCCGGGTCGGCAATGAGCGCGCTTATCAGATTCTGACCAACATTGCTGAAGGCGTTGGGACGCTGCAAGACCTGGACGACCTGCTGATGTTGAGCGATAACCTGTACCAGCTTTCCAACTGCGGCCTGGGTCAGACTGCCGGAACCCCCATCCGAGATGTGCTGACTTACTTCCGCGCTGAAGTGGAAGCTCATATTCGTCTGAAAGTCTGCCCGGCGGGCGTTTGCTCGATGAGCGGACATAAAGTTTACCAAATCAATTAACGCAATCATAGCGAACCTGCTGAGGAGATGTTGAGTATGATCAACCTGACGATTGATGGAAAAGCAATTTCTGTGACCGAAGGCACCACGGTGCTGCAGGCAGCCCGCGAGGCTGGTATTGAAATCCCGACCCTGTGCGATCACCCTGAGCTGACCCCTTACGGTGGCTGCCGCCTGTGCCTGGTGGAAGTGGAAGGGGCGCGCACACTGCAGCCCTCCTGCACACTGCCAGTCAACAACAATATGATTGTGCGGACCAACACTGATCGGATTAAGGCTGCGCGCAAGTTTGTGCTGACCCTGATCTTTTCCGAACGCAATCACTTCTGCCCCTACTGCCAGGTCAGCGGCGGCGACTGCGAACTGCAGAATGCGGCCTATGACGAAGGCATGACCCACTGGCCTCTGCAGCCGAACTGGCAGCCCTACCCGGTGGATGCTTCGCACCCGTATATCATCCTGGAAAATAACCGCTGCATCCTCTGCCGCCGCTGCGTGCGGGCCTGCGGTGAACTGGTGGGCAATTTTACGCTCGGCTTTGAAGGGCGCGGGGCGCGCAACCTGCTGGTTGCCGACCTGGGTGTACCGCTGGGCGAAAGCACCTGTATCTCTTGCGGCGTTTGTGTGCAGGTTTGCCCCACTGGCGCGCTGATTGACCGTTGGAGCGCTTACCGCGGTCGCGAGACCCAGGTAGACCGAACCGATACAATCTGCACGGGCTGTTCGATTGGCTGCGGTATGACCACACTGACCCGCGATAACAACCTGGTTCGGATTGAGGGCGATTGGGAAGCCCCGGCGAATGATGGTTTGCTGTGCGAAATTGGACGCTTCAAGCCGATGGCCGAAACCCGGCACCGCATCAACACCCCGCTGGTGCGCAAAGATGGCACACTCAAGGCTGCCACCTGGGACGAGGCGATGAAAGTGATTGTCGCCCGAATGAAGCCCGCCGGCAAGAAAGTTGCAGCGCTGGTTTCCAGCCGGATGTCGGCTGAGGCGCTGTACGGCTTCAAGCAGATTTTTGCCGACCAACTCCACAGCGATATGGTGACCTCAATTGAAGAAGGCGCCTATACTGCCACTGCTGCCAAACTGGCTGACAAGATGGGTTCTGCTTACGAAGGACAGATGTCTGACCTGCTCAGCGCGGACGGCATTCTGGTTGTGGGCACCGATCTGGTCAAAGAACATCAGGTTGTGGGCTTCCTTGTTAAACGGATTGCCCCGGCGGGTGTACCGGTTGTGCTGGTTGACGAAGGTGAAAACAAGCTTGATACAGTGGCTAATTTTGTATTCAAGGCAGCCAAGGGCAATGTTGAACTGGCGCTGCGGGCTCTGACTGCTGCTGTGATCCGCCTGGGCTTGAACAAGAAATCTGTCAAGATTGCAGATGGCCTGGTGGAAGAATTTGCTGCCAAGGCTGGTTTGAAAGCCGAAGATATTCTGGAAGCCGGGCGCGCTCTGGCTGAGGCCGAGCACCCTGTATTTGTTTATGGCAAGCTGCTGACCGCCCCCGAGGCGGGTGAGGCGCTTGAGGCGCTGCTGAACCTGGCGGCCGTAACTGGCGCTAAAGTGATCAGCACCAAGGGCGAGGCGAACAGCCTGGCTGCTTCGCAGTACCACCTGGATAAGGCGTTCCAACTCAACGGTCATGAGGCTGCCTATGTGGCTATTGGCGATGAAGAACCGACCCAGCGTCTGATCAAGAAGCTGGAAGGTGTGCCGTTCCTGGTTGTTCAGGCGGGTTACACTTCACAACTCACCGCCATGGCGGATGTGGTTCTGCCGGCTGCAATCTGGCTGGAGCAGGACGGGCATTATCTGAGCCTGGAAGGCCGCTTGCAGTTTGCCCACAAGTCGCTGCAGGCAGGTACCGATGTGCGCAGCAACGCCGAAATCTTCCAGAACCTGGCTGGCTGCCTGGGTGTTACAATTAAGGATGATTGGCGCTCCGCTTTGATGCTGCGTCAGTCGCCGGTCACCATTATTGGTTAATTGAGCGAGATAAGGAGAATTACATGGGAAAACCCAAGATTGCTTCTGACTGGTTGTGCGGTTGCGCAGGCTGTCATATGTCTCTGCTGGACATGGATGAGCGGCTGGCCCATATTGTGGAACTGGCTGACTTACGCGCCACCCCGATTACCGATTTGAAAGAGCCAGATGAATCCGGTGTGGATGTTGGCGTTCTTGAAGGCGGCGTTAATAACAGCACCAATGAAGAAGTTGCCCATCGGATGCGCAAGCGCTGCGGCATTCTGGTTGCCCTGGGTGACTGTGCGGTCTTTGGCGGCGTTCCGGCGATGCGCAATTTCTTCACCGTGGAAGAAGCCCTGCGCCGGGCGTATGTAGAGACCGAAAGCACCGACTCGGGCGGCAAGGTTCCGGACGACCCGGAACTCTGCCAGCAGACCCGGGTGCGAGCCCTGAGTGAAGTTGTGCCGGTTGACATCCATGTTCCGGGATGCCCGCCGGATGCTGACGTGATTTATTACGTTCTCAGCGAACTGGCACAGGGACGCCGCCCTGTACTCAAGGATGACAAGCTCCACTGGCATTAGAAGTAAAGAGGTAGAAAATGGTAGCACAAAAAATTACGATTGAGCCCGTCACCCGGATTGAAGGGCACGCCAAGATCACCATTCGTATGAACGATGATGGCACGGTGAACCACGCGTACCTGCATGTGAACGAATTCCGCGGTTTTGAAAAATTCTGCGAAGGCCGCATGGTCTTTGAAATGCCCTACATTACCCCGCGCATCTGCGGCATCTGCCCGGTTAGTCATCACCTGGCTGCGGCTAAAGCTGGCGACGCGGTGATGGGCTGCCCGCCGCCCCGCCCGGCTGAACTGCTGCGCGAATTGATGCATATGGGTCAGGTTGTGCAGTCGCATGGCATGCACTTCTTTGAACTAGCCGGACCCGACCTGCTGCTGGGTTTTGACCGCGACCCGGTTACGCGCAATGTAGTGGGTCTGCTGCAGGCCAATGCTGATTTGACCGTTAAAGCCATCAACCTGCGCAAATGGGGCCAGGAAATCATCCGCATTCTGGGCGGTCGCCGCATTCACCCGGTGTTTGCCATTCCCGGCGGCGTGAACAAAGCGCTGACCCCGGCAGAACGCGATACCATTCTGGCTGGCATGGACGAAGCCATTGCCACGACACAGATTGGTATTCAGATCATCAAAGACTGGGCTTACCAGAACGCTGAAGACATCGCTAAGTTTGGCGTTTTCCCAACCGGATACTTTGGCCTGGTGACACCGCAGAACAGCCTGGAACTTTACCAGGGCCAGATTCGGCTGACAGGGCGCGATGGCAAGCAGCTTGAGAAGTTTAATGCTTCGCATTACCTGGATTACATTGCTGAACACGTTGAAAACTGGTCGTACCTCAAGTTCCCGTACTACAAGCCGATGGGCTTCCCGGGTGGTGTGTACCGCGTGGGTCCGCTGGGACGCTTGAACAATTCTGACCAGATTGACACACCGCTGGCGAACGCTGAGCATAAGATCTGGAAGACTCTCAACGGGGGCCACCCGGTTGAAAATACCCTGTACTACCACTATGCCCGCCTGGTTGAAGTCTTGTTTGCGATTGAGCGCGTGGGCGTACTGTTGAGCGACCCTGATGTTATGAGCACTGACCTGCTGAACACCCGGCACGACTTCCAGGGCGAGGGCGTGGGCGTCATTGAAGCGCCACGCGGCACCCTGCTGCACCATTACTTTGCGAAGCCAAATGGACAGCTTGAGCGTGTGAACCTGATCGTTTCGACTGGACACAACAACTTTGCGATGTGTGAAGCAGTTGATAGCGTTGCCAAGACCTATATCAATGGCCAGGAAATTCGCGAAGGACTGTTGAACCGGGTTGAAGCTGCTGTACGGGCGCACGACCCGTGCCTGTCTTGCTCTACACATGCCATTGGGCAAATGCCGATGGTTGTCAATATTGTGGATAACGACGGTAACCTGATTCAAACCCTCAGCCGTGGCGTTGATTAATTCAGCCTTCTCAAAACATTCAGATTTCCTGCTCTCTCCGGACACGGGGAGGGCAGGAAGTCCTTTTAAGCGCACGCTGATCCTGGGGTACGGCAATCCGGACCGGCAGGATGACGGTGTGGCAGTGCATATTCTGGAGATGCTGGCGAATCGGCTGGAACTGGATTTTGATGCGCAGTTAACCGAGGTTGAAGACTTGAATGCCCCGGTGGCGCTGCTGTTTGCACTGCAACTGATGCCCGAACATGCAGAAACTGTGGCTGCCTATGAACGGGTTTGCTTTGTGGATGCGCATACGGGCAGCGTGCCCAATGATCTCAACATTCAGACAGTTCAGCCAGTCTATCAAAAATCACCGCTGACACATCATATGACACCGGATGCCTGTCTCTCGATTGTAGAGACCATTTCGGGAAAAGCGCCGGAAGCCATCCTGGTGTCTGTGCGTGGCTATGCCTTTCAATTTACGCAGGAATTATCCATTCTCACGCAGGCGCTGGCAGAAGAAGCCGTAGAGCGCATCCTGGCGTGGATGAAAACCCCGCAATAAGCCTGGAGGTTTACGATGAGCACTCCATCAGGTTCTTCAAGCGATGCTTTGCCACCGCAAGAGATGGCGGTCAAAGCCGAGGCAGTGGGTATTCGGAAGGCACAGGGGACGTTTGTCAACCTGTTTTTATTGGGGATTCTGGCAGGGGTGTATGTCGCCCTGGGTGGACTGTTTGCCACTACGGTATCGGCAGGGGCGAGCGGGATACTTCCGTATGGACTGACGCGTTTGCTGATGGGGGTTGTCTTCTCGCTGGGATTGATTCTGGTGGTCGTTGGCGGGGCAGAGCTGTTTACCGGCAACACGTTAATTGCCATCGCCTGGGCCAGTGGGAAGGTGAGCACCGGCGGATTGCTGCGCAACTGGGCGATCGTGTACCTGGGTAATTTTGTAGGATCCGTCTTGATTGCGCTGCTGGTGCTGTGGGGAAAGCATTACGCCGCGGGTGGCGGAAGCGTTGGGCTAGCCATGCTATCCACTGCTAACACCAAGCTGCACCTGGGGTTCTGGCAGGCGATTGCCCTGGGTGTATTGTGCAATCTGCTGGTTTGCCTGGCGGTCTGGCTGACGTATGGCGCTCGCAGTGTGTCCGATAAAATTCTGGCGATTATTTTCCCCATTGCGGCCTTTGTGGCGGCAGGGTTTGAGCACAGCGTTGCCAATATGTACTTTATTCCCCTGGGGTTGTTCCTGAAAGAAATGGATCCGGCGTTTGTGAGCAGCACAGCTACCCAGGCCGGGTTGGACCTGACCGGGATGACGTGGGGAAATTTTCTGCTCAAGAACCTGCTGCCCGTGACGATTGGGAATATCATCGGCGGAGCTGTGATGGTTGGGCTGATTTACTGGGTGGTTTATCTGTACAAAAGGCAGTCGCCATAGGTGACAATCGCCCCCTGCCGCGGTGACAGAGTACACTTCATCGGGATTTAATTCAATGATACAAAGAGAGTGTACCCGCTCGACTATATGATTGGATCAAACTTCATGGTCACCAAAACCAATCTGGTTTCAACCCTCCAAAACATTCCCTGGCTATTAGAGCTCAAAGCGCCGCAGCTTGAACGGTTGGCGGCGCTGGCTCAGATTCAGCGCCTTGACGAGAATGAAGTATTATATAATGAAGGGGAACGTGTGGGGTGTCTGTATATTTTGCTGGAAGGGCAAATCTCTATCGAGAATAATATTCCAGGGAGCGGGGCAATCCGCATTCTGGTGGCTGAGGCGCTTGAGATTGTAGGCTGGTCCAGCATGACACCCCTGGTGCGGTTGCGGAATAACAGCGCCCGGGCCATTACGCCGGCAGCCCTGCTGTGCTTTGATGATGAAGGTTTGCGCGCTCTGTGTGAAGAAGATCACCATATTGGGTATTTGTTTATGCGCCGGATCAGCAATCTGGTGGCCCGGTATTTGCTGACCACCCGTTTACAGCTTATGGAGAAACTGGTCGAAGAATCAGAACGCCACCTGCCAATGCTTGGCGGGGAGTGATATTCATACCAGATCAGTCAAGATTGACTTAATTTATCTTAGAAGTATAATTACGCTACTATGCATGAACTTTCGGTTACTGAAAGCATCTTGAATATTGCTTCACGCCATGCGGAACAGGCAGAGGCAAAAAGGGTTACAGACATTCACATTGTTGTGGGGAAGCTCTCGAGCATTGTGGATGACTCGGTTCAGTTCTATTGGGATATGATCAGCGAGGGCACCATCTGTGCGGGCGCCACGCTGCACTTTCAGCGCGTGCCGGCGCGGCTAGCCTGCCTGGATTGTAATGCGGAATTTGAGCTGAGCGCTGAATTGATCCCCTGCCCCAAATGCGGCAGCGTGCGCGTAAAAGTACTGGCTGGCGAGGAATTCTGGCTAGACAGCATTGAAATCACCCGTTAAGGAGCCTTGAATGTCTTCAATTCGCGTACCCGTGATTGAAAAAATATTAAATGCCAATGATCAACTGGCTTCCTTAAACCGGAAGCGGCTGGATGAGGCCGGTGTTTTTGCGATTAATTTGATGGCTTCGCCGGGAGCAGGAAAAACCACGTTAATTTTGAACACCATCCGAGCCCTGGCACCCGAGATTCGCATTGGTGTGATAGAGGGTGACACTGCGCCGGTTACAATTGATGCCGACAAGGTGCTGGCGGCAGGCATGCCTGCGGTACAAATTAACACCGGCGGAGACTGCCACCTGGATGCACCCATGATTGAACAAGGGCTTAACAGCCTGCCGTTAAAAGAACTTGACCTGATTATTATTGAAAATGTTGGCAACCTGATTTGCCCGGCAGCATTTCAACTGGGCTCGCATGCCAATGTGCTGATTGCCAGTGTGCCAGAAGGCGATGACAAACCCTACAAATACCCCAATATTTACCGGGGTGTGCAGGTGCTGGTGGTGACCAAAACCGATTTGCTGCCTTACGTGACCTTCAACATGGATTATTTCCGGCAGGGTGTCGAAATGCTCAGTCCAGGGCTGGTCACCTTCCCGCTCTCGTGCAAGACCGGGGAAGGCGTTACCGAGTGGACGAACTGGGTGCGCCAGCAGGTAAAGCAAAAGCGGGGGCAATGAGCCCTGAGATTGTTGGACTGAAGATTCGAGTTGGCGGAATCGTGCAGGGGGTTGGATTTCGCCCTTTTGTCTTTGGACTGGCGGAGCAATGCAAGGTAACGGGCTGGGTGCGAAATACATCCAGCGGCGTTGAGATTGAGATCAATGGAGCACCAGAAGCGGTCAGCCAATTTACAGAAACACTGCGGACCTCGCCGCCACCACTGGCTCGGATTGACCGTTTTGAGACCGAGACGATTTCGCCCAACGGAGCGGTGGGTTTTCAAATTCTCGTCAGCCAGCCGCAGGAAGGTGAATTTCTGCCCATCTCACCAGATATGACCATCTGCCCGGACTGCCAGCGGGAGTTGTTTGACCCGCAAGACCGGCGGTTCAGGTATCCATTTATCAACTGCACCAACTGCGGGCCGCGCTTTACCATTGTTAAAGACATTCCGTATGACCGCCCTAAAACGACCATGGCAGATTTTCCGTTGTGTCCGACCTGTGCGGGAGAATATCACAACCCGCGCGACCGGCGATTTCATGCTCAACCAGTAGCTTGCCCGGATTGCGGGCCGCGGGTTTGGATTGAAATTAACGGACAGCGCACCGAAGAACAAGAGGCCGCCATTCAAGCCGCCCGTGCCAGGCTGAAAGCTGGGGGGATTCTGGCGATTAAGGGATTGGGAGGGTATCACCTGGCATGTGACGCCACCAACCAGCAGGCAGTGACCAAACTGCGGCAGCGTAAAAAGCGGAGTGACAAACCTTTTGCCTTGATGGCATTTGACCTGGCGGCAGTTGATCGGCATTGTTATGTATCAGCAGAGGAGAGCGACCTGCTGACTTCCCGGCAGCGGCCTATTGTGCTGCTGGAGCGCAAGGCCGAATCGCCAATTGCGCAGGAAGCTGCGCCCGGACAAACAACCCTGGGATTTATGCTGGCCTACACCCCGCTGCACTTGCTGCTGCTGGAACCGGCAGAGGGATTCCCGGATGCGCTGGTGATGACCAGCGGAAATGTCAGCGAAGAACCAATTGCCTATCAGGATGAGGAAGCCCGGGAGAGGCTTATGCCGCTGGCAGACGCCTACTTGATGCATAACCGGGATATTCACATGCGAGTAGACGATTCGGTTACACGCATTATTCTGAAGAAGCCTTATCTTCTGCGCCGCGCCCGCGGCTATGCCCCTGACCCCATCCTACTGCCGCGAGAGATGCCCAATATACTGGCGGCTGGAGCAGAACTTAAAAATACATTTTGCCTGACGCGTAAGCGGTACGCCTTTCTCAGTCATCATATTGGCGACCTGGAAAACTATGAAACCCTGCGCTCATTTGAAGAAGGGGTTGAACATTATGAGCGTCTGTTCCGAATTAAGCCCGAAATTATTGCTACCGACCTGCACCCGGATTATCTGGCAACTCGATACGGCGTTCAACGCGCTACGACCGAACGGCTGTCGTTGATTCAAATCCAGCATCACCATGCACACCTGGCTGCCTGTCTGGCAGATAACGGCTGGACAAGCACAGACCCGGTGATTGGGCTCAGTCTGGATGGCACCGGACTGGGTACGGATGGTGCGATCTGGGGCGGTGAAGTGCTGGTGGGAGGATACCGTGGCTACGAGCGGCGATACCATCTCAAGTATGCACCGCTGCCAGGCGGAGACCTTTCGGTCAGAAAGCCGGCGCGTATGGCGCTGGCGCATCTTTGGGCAGCCGGGTTGGAGTGGGCGCCAGAACTGCCTCCGATGCAAGCATTGTGCTATGAAGAACAGACAGCGCTGCGCGGACAGATAGAACGCGGACTGAACAGCCTGCCGACCTCCAGTATGGGACGTTTGTTTGATGCTGCCGCAGCACTGATGGGGGTGGCGCAAATTGCTACTTACGAGGGACAGGCAGCAATTCAAATGGAAGCGCTGGCTGACCCGGATGAAGTCAAAAGCTATCCTTTTGACACCCATGGAGATGAACTGGATCCAACACCAATGTGGGAAGGATTGCTGAGCGACTGGCATAGCGGTATTGAGCAACATATTCTGGCTGCCCGGTTTCACAACAGTGTGACCACTGTGCTGGTGGAATGCTGCCAGAAATTGCGGACAGAAATTGGCATCAAAACAGTTGCATTCAGCGGCGGGGTGTGGCAGAATCGCTATTTGCTGGAGCGCACTTACCGGCAATTGCGTGAGGCCGGTTTTGAAGTATTGCTGCACCGGCAAGTTCCGACTAATGACGGCGGACTGGCGTTGGGACAGGCGCTGGTTGCCGCAGTAAACATTTGATGATTATCAATAAAGTGAGGTTCGATTATGTGTCTGGGTGTGCCTGGAAAAATTACTGAGATTTACGAGCAAAACGGCCTGTTGATGGGCAAAATTGATTTTGGCGGCGTACTACGGGAAGCCTGCCTGAGCGCCATCCCTGATGCGCAGGTGGGTGAATACACTCTGGTGCATGCCGGGTTTGCGTTGAACCGCATCAGCGAAGAAGAGGCGCAAATTACGCTTGAAACACTGCGCGAGATCATTGATTTGAACGAAGAATTAAGCCCGGAAGACGAATGAGTGATATTGCCAGACTGACCGATGATTTTCGCGACGGAGCGTTGGTACAGGGAGTGATTGATGAAATCCGGCGCACGGTGACGCGCCCGTGGGTCATGATGGAGATCTGCGGGGGGCAAACCCATTCCATCCTGCAGTCCGGGCTGGATCAACTGCTGCCACCGGAAATTGAACTGGTGCACGGGCCGGGCTGCCCGGTTTGCGTCACCTCGCTAGAGCTGATTGACCGGGCGCTGGCAATTGCCCAACAGCCAGGGGTGATTTTTTGTTCGTTTGGTGACATGCTGCGAGTGCCGGGATCACTGGGCGACCTGTTCTCAATTCGGGCAGCAGGCGGACAAGTGAAAGTGGTCTACTCTCCGCTCGATGCAGTGCGAATTGCACAGCAAAACCCGGACAAACAGGTGGTCTTCTTCGCGATTGGATTTGAAACCACTGCCCCGGCAAACGCGGCGAGCGTTTTACAGGCACAAGCCCTGGGGCTGAAAAATTATTCTGTGTTGGTATCGCAGGTCTGTGTTCCGCCAGCAATGCATGCAATTCTTTCCTCGCCACAGCGGCGGGTGCAGGGCTTTCTGGCGGCAGGTCACGTTTGCACGGTGATGGGATACTGGGAATACAAGCCCATCGCGCAGCAGTACCACATTCCGATTGTGGTTACCGGATTTGAGCCGCTGGACCTGGTTCAGGGTATTTTGATGACCGTGCAGCAGCTTGAAAAAGGCTCCCGTGAAGTTCAAAATGCTTACCCGCGGCTGGTTACCGAAGAAGGCAACCGGGCTGCCCAGGCGATCATTCACAGGGTTTTTGAGCCGTGTGACCGCAACTGGCGCGGCATTGGAATGATCCCCATGAGCGGCTGGGGGCTGCGTCCAGAGTTATCCGATTTTGATGCTGAGCAGCGCTTTGAGGTTGCGGGGATTCAAACACAAGAGTCGCCGCTATGTATGGCAGGCCAGGTGCTGCAAGGCTTGAAGAAGCCATCAGAATGCCCGGCATTTGGGACACTGTGTACCCCGCAAAATCCGCTGGGGGCACCGATGGTCTCGTCAGAAGGCGCTTGTGCCGCTTATTTCCGCTATCATCGCCCGGATTGAGGAGCCCAATGACCCAATTACCCAACTTTGAAGGTCCGGTCTGCCCGATGCCATTACAGCACGATGAGACGATTGTAATCGGACATGGCAGCGGCGGACGTATGACCCATGACCTGATTCAGAAAGTCTTTTTACCGCGATTGTCCGGGGGAAAGCCGGGTTCTGGCAATGATTTCGCCGGAGCCAGTTTACCAGCACAGGCAGGGCTGAGTGGGCGTCTGGCAGTTTCGACGGATTCGCATATTGTGAAACCATTATTCTTCCCGGGCGGAGATATTGGGCGGCTGGCGGTCTGCGGAACCGTCAACGATGTGAGCATGTCTGGCGCCACCCCGCTCTACCTGACAGCCGGGTTTATTCTTGAAGAGGGTCTGCCCATGGTAACCCTGGAAAAAGTGCTGATTTCGATGCAGGATGCGGCAGCAGAAGCTGGTGTACAAATCATTGCTGGTGATACCAAAGTGGTTGAAAAAGGCGCCGCAGATGGTTTGTTTATCAACACCGCGGGCATTGGCTGGATACCTGCCGGGCGATTCATCGGGGGGGAAATGGCACGCCCGGGTGATGTGGTGTTAATCTCCGGGAACCTGGGGGACCACGGCATTGCCGTGCTGGCAGCGCGGGGTGAGCTTGGCTTTGAAACCGACGTGCAGTCGGATGTTGCGCCGCTGAATGGGTTGATTCAAACCGTGCTGGAGGCAGCGCCGCATGTCCATGTTTTGAGAGACCCTACCCGCGGCGGACTGGCAACCACACTGAACGAAATTGCCCACCAGAGCAATGTGAATATTACAATTGAGGAGAAGCGCATCCCGGTTCAACCTGCCGTGCGGGCAGCCAGCGAGATGCTGGGATTTGACCCACTCTACATTGCCAATGAAGGTAAATTGATTGTCATTGCACCGGCCGAGCAAGCCGAAGCGGCGCTGGCAGCCATGCTGGCGCACCCGTATGGGCGGAACGCAGTGCGGATTGGAGAAGTCAAGGCGGCGCCAGAACGGCGGGTGCTGCTGCATACGCTGATCGGTGGGCACCGGATACTGGATATGCTAGCAGGTGAAATGCTGCCCAGGATTTGCTAACCCAACAAAAATTGAAATAAATCCGCATTTTAGAAATGCGTTCTGGTATACTTGAAAAAACAAAACAACCAATGAGGTTATGATGAAAATCAATTATCACGAAACGACCAATGACCTGCAAACCCGGATTGATATTCACGCTCAATATGGCGGGCGGGATATTGATGCCTGGATGCTGGATTTGCTGGACCTGAAACCCGGAATGAAAATCCTGGATGTGGGCTGCGGCGCGGGCAAACAATGCCTGTCTTACCACAACCGACTGAATGGACATGCACAGATTCTGGGCGGCGATGTAAACCCGGATTTGTTGGGGCAAGCCATTCAACGAGCAGCAGAGGCACACGCTCCGATCCAGTTTATGCCGCTGAATTTCAACGAGCCGTTTGCGCTGGAAGATAATCGCTTTGACCTACTGTCTTGCTGCTTTGCAATTTATTACGCAGAAGATATTCCATTTACAATTCGCGAGATGCACCGGGTGCTCAAGCCCGGTGGACGGCTGTTCACTACGGGGCCGATGCCCGCAAACAAGCAGTTATTCTATGACATCATCCGGGAAGCAACCGGGAAGACCATCCCACCGATGCCAGGCAGTTCCCGCTTCAGCACCGGGATTCTGGATGCGGTCAAGGCGACCTTCGCCAGTGCCGAAGTTCACCTGTTTGAAAATCCATTGACATTTGAAACCGCAGAGCCTTTTGTGGCTTATACCCGCGCCTCGCTGGCGGAAGACCGCAAATTATGGGCGGACTTCTTCCAGGGCAAGGACGATTTTGAGCGCATTATGGAGCAGATTGCCAAAGTTGCCGAGCGCCGCGTGAAGGCTGAAGGCAAACTGGTGATGACCAAGGTGGTTGGCGGCATTCTGGCGGTCAAATGACAGCCGCGGGAATGTGCTTTCACGGGCAGCGGGTATGCTTTATTGGCGCTCACCCGGATGATATTGAAATTGGCGCCGGGGCATTAATTGCTCAGATTGCGTCCAAGACGGAATTGATGTGTGTGACCCTGTCGGATAATCAGAAAAATCCGGCGCTGAACAACCTGGTGGAAGAGCATTATCGCAGCATGGATGTGCTGGGAGTGCCGCGCCAGAAAGTGGTGCTGGGGCAGTTTGAGACCCGGCGGTTTCCGCACGCCCGCCAGGAGATTCTGGAGTACATGATCAACCTCAACCGGCAGTTCCGGCCGGACATTGTGTTTGTGCATACCAAAGCGGATATTCATCAAGATCACGGCACGGTAACCGAAGAGGCGCTGCGGGCGTTTCGAGGCACAACCGTTCTGGGGTTTGATGTGATTCGCAGCAGCTACGGGTTTTTCCCTAATTTTCTGGTTGAAGTGAGCGCCGAAGATGTGGAAAGGAAAATTGCTGCGCTGGGTGAGTATCGCACCTACGACAGCCGATATTACTTCAATCCAGAGATTACCCGGGCCACACTGATCCGGCACGGGGCATTAGCTGAACGGCCGTATGCCGAAGGGTTTGATATTCTCAGAATTGTGGGAACCTTCGGAAAGTAAGACGCCCAATCCCAAATAACAAGGAGCACCGCTGCCGACAACACGGCAGCGGAGTTTTATTTTTGGAAGTTGCGGGCCAATATCAACGCGTTGACAGCGTTTCGGTTCTCTGCTATATTCACATTGGTTCTGAGCTACTGAAAGGATATGATCATGATGTCCATTCGCCTTAGACGCAGCGCGCCTTTTTTTGCCATCGGGATTATTTTGATCTTGATTTCGTGCTGCGCACTTACCCCATCAAATAACAACAACAGCAATAATGACAACCCAATCTTCTGGAACAATCCGTCTGACGGCACCAATACCGACAGCGATTCGGGGGATTGGACCTGGGATAATAATGACAATGGGAACTGGGATTGGGGAACAGACTCGGGTTCTGACTCGGGCTGGGATTGGGACAGCGATTCGGGCTCCGATTGGGGCTCGGATTCGGGTTCGTGGGATTCGGGGAGCGATTCGGGGTCATGGGACTGGGGCTCGGATTCCGGATCCGATTCAGGGTCGTGGGATTGGGGCGGCAGCGACTCAGGATCGTGGGATTCGGGCGGCTGGGACTCGGGGGGCGGATCGGACAGCGGCTCGTGGTAAGATCAAGCTAAGGAGATCAATATGCTCAGTGGATGTTTATTTACAATTGGCGCTATTTTTATTTTCATCGGCATTGTCGTTTTTGTTACCAATCGCGGCGGGCAAGTTGAGAAACCCCAAAACCAGACCAGCTCTAACCCCCTGGAACAGATTCAATCCATTTTTACAGCCGCTACTCAACCACCGGCCGCGCCTACAGCTCCGGTAGGAGCAGCAGCTGGCAAAACGTCAACACCCAGCGCATCGAACGACCCCAAACCGCTAGAATGGATCAGACCGGGCATCCGAATCCGGGTGAGGCACCCGCAGCAGGGTGAGTTGACGCTCTTTGTGATGGGCCAAATTGATTTTTCGGAGTTATGGCAGCGGCGTCCAGGGGCAGATGTGCCCTGGACACCAACGGGAAGTGTCTTCACGGGCTACTGGTTAGAAACCAACCGATTCCTGCTCAACTGGCAGAACCGCTATTACCTGCTGGATGAAGCAACAGCCACCTCGGACCCGGAGATCCAGCGAGATTTTTCGAGCCATGCCCGGCAATTTGCACAGTCCAACCAAACTGCAAATGTCTATTTTGCTTATCCGCCGGCAATGTGGCACATTGATGATATTGGCAAGTTCCAGGTCGCCAGGATCATGGGGGAAGGATTTTCTCAACAGATGAATGCAATTGGACGATTTATTCATGCCAGCGGCGACTCTGAACGGGCGCTGGTGCTGGAAGATTATGAAGGTGGTGGCGGGCAGGATATGGTTTGGATCGGCTACAAGATCACGGCGGACGTGGTTCAACCCGGATAATCACTAAAAGGAGTAGAAAAAATGAAGAAAAGAATCTCGACATTCTGGGTAGCAGTTATTATTCTTGCAGCGGCTCTGATTCTGGGGCAAGGAATCTCGTTTCTGTTTGCACCGGCATCTTGGCAGGCTTTCATCAGCCGGGTGCCGGTAATTCTGAGCATGATTGCCTTCTGGGGACCCATCGTGGCGATCATCGCCGGGTTGTTTGTGTGGGCCATGCTGCGGCTGCTGGGCTTTAAATCGCTGGAAGAAATTCGTGTTGAATCAGTGGAACAAAATAACCCCACTCCGGCAGTCGTTTTTATTGGGACGCTGATTGCCAGCCTGCTGTTTTTGATGCTGGTAATTCGCCCCTAAAGAAGAATTTTATCCGCAGCCTTGGATAATTAAAATCCAACGGGATTATGATGATTCGTCATAATCCCGTTGGATCTGTTTTTGTGGTGGAGTTATTTGCGGGGAAGGTCTCGCATGAGGGCCAAAAACTCTACCCATTCCTCCTGGAAGAAGTGCAGGGTAACACCATTCAATTCCAGGTGATAGGTAGTTTCGCCATCAGGCTCATCGGCCTTCCAGGCAATATAATTTTCGGTCTCGGCCATTGTTTCAGTTTTGGGTTCTTTTGTATCCATTGAGATCTCCTTTCAGATTATTTGGATTGGGTAGTTGAGGTTACTTGCTGTCAACGACTTTGCTTTTCCGGAAACGGTTCAAGAACTTTTGCCATTGAACGCCCAGGCGGCGGATGATTCTGGGCAAGGGTTTGGGCGGCGGGACGACTTTCATGCCTGCCCAGGGATCCTGGTCAAAAAGTTTGCGCAAGACATAACGTCCGCCTAGTTGCAATGTGGCCAGGGTTGGCGCGGCAAGAACGACACCGATCAAGCCAAAGAGCTGAGCGGATATCAGAGCAGCAACCATGACCGCGGCCGGATGGACTGCCAGGGTATCGGCCATCAGGCGAGGGGTGACGTAGTTATCGAGGGTCGTATCAATCAGCAGGGCGCCGCCCAGCACAACTGCAGCATAGAGGAATGGCGAAAGTCCCAACGCGGTATCCCCTTGAAACAAACAAACCAGGGCATAGGTGATCCAGGTTACCCAGGCACCCACGTAAGGGACAAAGCGAGAGAGGCCCGCCAGAATTGCCAGACCAAAGTAAAAGCGCACACCCCAGGCGCCCAGGTAAACCGAATAGATGGCGATGGCAAGCAGCATGAGGATGAGCTGACCGCGGAGGAAAGCATTCCAGATGCGTCCAAGCTCCCGCCCAATGCGATTGAAATCATCAGCATAACCGGGGATTTGAATGTTAAGCAGACGAGAGCGCACACCTCCCGTTTCAGAGGTCACAAAGTATGACACAAGCAGGGCAAAAAAGGACCAACCAACCAGCGAGGCAGCGCCGCCGGCGATGCTGCCGACCACGTTACCCAATTTGCCAAGAACGGTTTGCGCCATTCCGAGCACCTGATCTCCCAGACTGCCCAGATCAAACTTGGAGAGGTCAAAAGTGAAGGGGCCGATAACGAGCGGCGTGGCAGTAATTTTATCAAACCAGGCGGGGAAGGCAGCAATCTGGCGCTGAACAAAACTGATCAGATTTTGGACTTGATCTACAAGTGCAAAACCACCCCAAGTTAATGAGCCAATCAGCAAGATGAGCAATACCAAGTAAACTAGATTGACGGAGAGCCGCCACTTGGAATTGAGGCGTTTTTGCAGCCAGGCGGCAATAGGGTGGAGAAGGAAGGCCAGGATGAAGGCAACCAGAAGCGGGCCAATGAGATTGCGGAATCGAATGAGCAGGCCCGCCAGGATTGCCATCAACGTCAGACCAACTATCAGCTTGACATTGTTGCCCCAGAGTGGGGAACTGTTCTGATCGGGTTGAGGAGCCGGATTCACAGAAGGCGGTGATGGATTATTTTGCTGGGGTTCAGATTTGGATTTTCCCACAGGATATAACCCACTTTACGGGCAAGAACCGGGCCAGATGCTGTTGAAGAGGCCGCCGCCCAGGGTGCACCAGAGGTTGGCAACATCAATGATGACCAACAGGAGAATGCAGCCCAAGATCAAGACACCCAGCGCGATCAGCAACCAGACAATCCAGGACATTTTCTTACGGGCGGGCGGGTTGGTCACGGGGGATGGCTGTGCGGGGGCTTGTCCAACGTAGGCAGGCTGAGGCGCGGCCGGGGCAGGCATTGGCGCTGGCATAGGTTTCAGCGGTGCGGGCTGCTCTGGCGGGGGTGCATATGCTGGTTCGGGTGTGAGCGGGGCCGCAGCGGGGCGCAGGTTGCTGCTGATTAATGTGGCATCTGGATCGATTTCTACAGCGACAAATTCGATGGTTGCGTTTTCGCCCAGGTTAATATACTCGCCAGGCTGCAGGATATATGGGCCGGTCAGCCGTTGACCATTGACAAAGGTGCCGTTGGTGGAACCGAGGTCTTCCAGCACATAACTGGTGCCTTTGAGGAAGATGCGGGCGTGGCGGCGGGAGACTTCAGCGTCTGTAACGACAATGTCGCTGGCTAAATCTCGTCCTAAAACAATTTCTGGGCGATCCAGAGCGAAAGACTGCCCGGTCAAATTGCCGGCACGCACCACCAGTTGAAACATTGATGACATTGGATTGCTCCTGAATGAGAAATTTTAAAGATGGCTATAAAGTTAGTTTAATGTCATTGTGGATGAATGTCAATCGCTGGAAGGAAACAAAAATCAACGGTTATGGCCGTTGATCTTGATCTTGAAAAAAGCGCCCCACCATGCCGTGTGCTGCAAAGTTTTGAACCTGCTTGCGCAGGCTGGGTTCCGCTACATAGACTTCGCCTTGGCCGAGGCCTATCGCGTCATCTATATAATAGAGGGTCCCAATTAAAAAGTGTTGGCTCAAAACCGGTCATGCTGCATCACGAACACAGCAGGGCACTTTTCTTATACCACATTCGCGGGCAAATGTGTAGAGGATTACGAATGGCGACAAGTTTGCTATAATGAAAAGAAGTGTAGATTTGATCATAAGGAAACCTGATGAGTGAAATCCGAGCTTTTATTGCCGTTGAACTACCGGAAGCAATCCATAAAGCCCTTGAAGAACTAAGCCGCAAGCTGCAACTTGAAATTCCGAGCGGTGTGCGCTGGGTGGCAACGGAAAATCAACACCTTACGCTCAAATTTCTGGGTGAGTCGGCGCCAGGCAAGCTGCAGTTGTTAAGTCGGTCGCTGCCAGCGGCTTTGCGAACACAAGCACCGGTGACGTTTTCCGTCGGTGGGCTGGGAGCCTTTCCGAGTCTGCGCCGCCCGCGGGTGTTGTGGGTGGGTATTCAGGCCGGACCTGAGCTGGCAGAACTGCACAAAGCGGTAGAAATGGCAGCGGTAGGGCTGGGATATGCGGCTGAAGATAAGGCTTTTTCACCTCACCTGACACTGGGGCGGGCTCAACAGCACCTGCCACCCCGGCAAATTGAGCAAATCGCGGATGGCCTCAGCCGGGTTTCGGCACAGCGTCTGGGCAGCCTTACAGCCGACAGTGTGTGCCTGTTCAAAAGCGATTTAAGGCCCGAAGGGCCAATCTACACTCCACTGGCGAGATTTAAGATAGGGAATGCCGGATGATTGAGATTTATGCTAAAATATACCCAAATCAATTTTAATGAGGTGAGACCTGAATACACTTGAACTGGCCCGTACCATTGTGAATACCCTGGAGGAGAAGAAGGGCGAAAACATCCTTTTGATGGATATTCACGAACTTGCAGCTTTTGCAGATTATTTTGTGATTTGCTCTGGGACAAGCGAACGCATGCTGGACGGTCTGGCTGATGCGGTGATGGAAAAAGTCAAGGAATCCAATCAGCAGAAGGGGCGCCGCGAGGGTTCAACGGGAGATGGATGGCTGGTGCTGGACCTGGGTGACATTGTGATTCACCTGTTTTCCAGCGACCAGCGGAATTACTATCGCCTGGAAGAGCTTTGGAGCAAAGGAAAAATCTTGCTGCGGGTGCAATAAGTCGGGCGGCAGTTGTTACTGGCAAGAGAATCAGCCCAACATTCTATATCCTATAAGTCAAGAATTTATCCGGCTGCAATCAGGATAAAAATCACTACACCTGATTGCAGAATAAAGCTATCTTTTATATACACTTATCAGAAATTATCAATAGAGGTGTTCCGTGTTTCGCATTAGCCGACGATTAGATTATGGTTTGCAATTAATGGTAAAACTGGCCTCTGACCCAGACAACACAGCACAACCAACCGCCCTGATGGCGGAGAGCTTACAAATTCCCCTGCCGTTTCTTCATCAGATTGGGCATACCTTAATGCAGGCGGGCTTGATCAAGGCAACACCCGGTCCGCGCGGCGGCCTGCGGTTGAGCCGCCCGGCAGAAGAGATCAGCGTGCTGCAAATTTCTGAAGCGCTGGAAGGCAATCTGGTGATCAATGAGTGCCTGGATTGCGCCACGCCCTGTATGCGCCAGGAAGAGTGCACGGCGCAGTATATGTGGGGTGATTTGCAGGCGATGATGATTAAATACCTGGAAGGCGTCAACCTGCAAATGCTGATTGATGCTCCCACGAAAAGCTCCTTATTTTCGCTGCAAATTGGTCAGACTGTCGAGCGCGATTAGTCTGCGGGGATGGCTGACAGCACCTGGGTGCTGTGCCCATCTGGTTTGACATTCTCAAACACCTGATGAATCTGTCCAGAGGGCGAGATTAAAAAGGTGGTGCGAAAGACGCCGTCGTATTCGCGGCCCATGAATTTTTTGCGCCCCCAAACCCCATAGGCCTCACAGACCTGGTGCCCATCATCAGAGAGCAGGGTGAAGGGCAGCTCGTATTTGGCTTTGAATTTGGCGTGAGATTTGACCGAATCGGGGCTGATACCAAGAACGACAACCCCAGCCCGCCGATAATCAGCGTAAACGTCGCGAAAACTGCAGGCCTCGGTTGTACAGCCGGGAGTATCATCTTTGGGGTAGAAGTAGAGCACAACCCACTGCCCCAGAAAATCTTTCAGGCTGTGAATTTGCCCGGTTTCGTCAGGCAAGGAAAATTGAGGAGCAGGTAAATTGGCAGGGATTGGCATTTTTCCTCCTGGTCTATGATTGATCTAAAACAATGGCGCCCATGCGTTCGGTTTGATAGCCGGCAAGTGCGGCGACAGTCTGGCGAAAACGGGAATCCGCCATCAGATCCCAGAGCGGGGACAGCAGTGGTCCGGCAAGATGGGCAATCGGGATGACGAGGTCGTACTGCTCCTGGTAAAGCGGGATGAAGTCCAGGTCGAGCGCCTGGGCCGCGGCAGCAATGCCAAGCCCACAATCGGCACGCCCTGAAGCCACGGCGGCAGCCACTGCCAGGTGAGTATATTCTTCCTGTTCATAGCCGTGCACCTGGTCTGAGGTCACGCCAAGCTGTGTAAGGTGATAGTCTAGCAGAATGCGGGTGCCGGCGCCACGCTGACGATTGACAAAGCGCACATCGGGACGGGTCAAATCTGAGAGTGTGGTGATGTGGAGTGGATTCCCGCGCCGGACAAGCAGGCCCTGAGTGCGGTCCACCCAGGCGATAACGCGGACGGGGGTTTCGGGCAGGTACTCACGAATGGCGGTCAAGTTGTATTGACCAGTAGCGGGGTCGAGCAAATGAGATCCGGCAAGGTGTGCTTCGCCGCGACGCAGGGCTACCAGACCGCCCTGACTGCCAACATTGGCAGAGACCAGACGGCGACCGCGCTCAGACAGGTACTGTGCGAGCAAGTCAAGGGTCAGGTCATGCGATCCGATTGTAAAAATGGTGCGGTCTAATTCGGCGCTGGAGCGGTAAAGCCGAACCTGGACCGGAGAACCAGCATCCAGGCCCTGGACACCGCGCGGCAAGATGGCAATGCCATCAGCACGTACCAGGGAAGTGATGACACCGGCGCCGCGCGTCAGCGGTGCGGCTAAGAGACGGTCACCCACACGCCCCGCCACAACCCGGACAAAATCATCATCGCCGGCGGGAGAAGTCAGTTTGCGGGTGAGCTGGGCTTCAACAACCTGGGGCTGAAGCGGCTGCCGCCCGGTCCAGAGCGCCAGCAAAGGCTCGACAAATATCTCACCGGTGAGGGCGGCAGAGACGGGATAACCTGGGATGCCGATGATGGGTGTTTGACCAGATCTATGGGTGTGATTCACCATTCCGAGGATGACCGGGTGTCCCGGACGGACAGCCACACCATGGACAAGCACTGAGCCCAACTGTTCAATAACCCGGGCGGAATAATCCTCTGACCCGGCAGAAGAGCCTGCATTGAGCAAAATCAAGTCAGAGGTGTCGGCTGCCCGCTGCACCTGCTGGCAGATCAATGAGAAATCATCTGGGACGATGGATGAGCGATGGGCTTCGCCGCCCCAGGCGTTGACCTGGGCAGCCAGTACCATGGCATTGTACTCGATGATAGCACCTGATTTAATCGGCGCACCGATGGGAATGAGTTCGGTCCCCGTGGGAATGACGGCAACGTGAGGGCGACGGCTGACGCGGAGTTCAGTAAAACCACCGGCAGCAAGAGCGCCCAGGTCCACCGGGCGGAGGACCTGCCCGGCTGGCAGCACCAACTGCGTAGCGACGATGTCCTCGCCCATTGGACGAACATGGCTCCAGGGAGTAACAGCGGCGCGAATGCGGATATTGTGCGGCTGGCGAACGTCTGCAGATATCTGTGTAAGATTATCTAATGATTCGACCAACTCAATTGGGATCACGGCATTGGCCCAATCGGGGAGCGGGTCGCCAGTGTCGACATAGACAGTTTGTTCATTGACTGCCAGCGTTACCGGTGCTGATGGTTGTGCTCCACGGGTGTCTTCTGCTCGAAGCGCAAAACCATCCATCGCAGAGGCGTGGTAATGGGGTGAGGACAAGCGTGCCCAGGCTGGCTCGGCCAGGACGCGGCCCAGAGCCTGCTCGTCGAGCGGGATGGTCTCAATACCCAGGATGCGATCCAGTTCGGCGGCTTTGAGAGCAGCGAGAAGATAAGATTGCGCTTCAGCGAGGGGTATATCGGTCAAATAAACTGACATGGGGCATCCTTTTTGTTAGAGCATCATCCGCACGTCGACCCATTCGCCAGCGGCGAGGCCGGTGGCGTCGGCAGGGATACAGACCAGACCATCAGCACCAGAGAGTGAAAATATCAGGTTGCTCTTGAAGAAGATGGGTTCAGCTTGAAGCGTGCCTGACTGGGCCGTCAGGCGAACCGGGAAATAGTCTTCACGCCCGGCTTGCGATGGGAGATTGGCAGTCAGGCGAGCCCGAATGGAGCCAACCTGAGGGGGGATGCGCCCCAATAGACGGTGAATAACCGGGGCGACGAAAAGCTCGGCAATGACCAACGCGCTGACCGGGTTGCCGGGCAGGCCGATAATGGGTTTGCCATCACAGACAGCGAGAATGGTGGGCTTGCCAGGTTTGACATTGACGCCATGCACCAGGACGCCGGGTGCCCCGATTTGTTGTATGACGCTAGCTGTAAAATCACGCGTGCTGGCTGATGAACCAGCGGTTACCAACGTCAGGTCGGCTTCGGGGAGGACACGGCGAAGTTCTTCAGCCAGTGATTCAGGACGGTCAGGGACAATGCCGCATAAAACCGGCTCGCCGCCATGCTTTTGCACCAGTGCGGCGAGAGAATAGCTGTTAATATCGCGCACCTGACCAGGAGCGGGTGTGCATTCAGGAGAAATCAGTTCGTCTCCGCTGGAAATAATGGCAACCCGTGGGCGCCGAGAAACAACCACAGTGGCCAGGCCTTGAGCCATCAACCCGCCAATTTCAACCGGGCGGAGAGTATGACCGGCAGGGATTAAAACCTGTCCGGGCTGAACATCCTCCCCCGGCAGCAGGATATTCTCGCCTGAAGCGACAGGCCGCAGGATTTCAATTTCACCGGGGCGGGCCTGCTGAGTGTATTCCAACATCACGACAGCGTCTGCGCCGGGGGGAAGCATGCCCCCTGTATGGATGAGGGCAGTGCTTCCTCTGGCTATACGAAATTTCGGGGCACTCCCCATGCCGACCTCCCCCAGAATCTTTAAGTAAGCGGGGAGTGTTTCGCTGGCGCCATGGGTGTCTGGGGCCAAAACGGCGTAACCATCAACTGTACTGCGCGAAAAAGCCGGCAAGGGTTCAACAGCAAGGACAGTTTGGGTGACTACGCGGTCCAGTGCAGCGGGAACAGGAAGTGTTTCCACTCCTATGGGACCCGGAGGCAGATTATCCAACAGGCGATTCAGCGCCTCAGCGGGAGGGACAAGGGTCAAAAATTCGGGCATTGGGGTATTCCTGTATTAGAGTGTCCACAAGAAGATAATCCACTGATATAAAATCATCACAACTGTTGCCACAGCCGTCAGACGAAGTATTTTCCAGTTGGGCGGCGCGCCCTGGGAAATTGACCAGATTTGCCAGACCTGGTAGATCGCAATGGGGAATGCCAGGAACGCACGCCAGGCCAATGACCAGGGTAGACCGAGCAATGCGAGCAGGGCAAGTAACAAAAAGGCTGTCACCAGCAAATAGTTATGAAGGCGCATCCCCCACTCCCAGCCAGCGCGAATGATCAATGTCTGCTTTTGAAATTTGAGTTGAGCGGCATAGGTTTCAAGAGAAAGAGCCAGTAAATCAGCCAAATAAATCAAGGCAAGGGGAAAAATCATCTGCAGTAAGAGCGGGTGGAATTGGGGCAGCTGTAACAGCTGGGCAAACACGGGGATCATCAGCGTCATGACTGCCGTCTCAGCCAGTTCGCCGTAACCGGAATAAACCAGTCTAAAAGGTGGGATACCCTGTGCCAGCACAAGCGCAATGGCAATCCCTAAGACCAGGAGCGCTATCCATGTCAATACATCTTGAAGAAGGAGGACGATTGTTAATCCCGCGCCAATGGTCAAGAGCGTGATCGCAGCTAACAGGTAAATCTGGTGATCGGCCTGCTGCTGGCTCAAGCTGGATGGTGTTTTTTCGGGATCAGATGATGGAGGATCATAGAAGCGTTTGAGATAGTTCCCGCCCAGCAGCAGGAGAATGATAAGCGCCAAACCGAAGAAGAAATTTGACCAGCCAATGGTCTGCCCCTGATGGATGGCCACGCCCGCGCCCAGGATATAAAATAACGCCGCAGAAAGCAGCAACCAGGGGCGCGAGGCTTTCAGAATCAGGGAAAATGGATTGAATGATTTGGAGTCCATGCGTCTCCTATATCAATTGATAGCCGCCATCCACAACCAGGGTCTGCCCGGTGATGTGGGAATTATTGATGAGAAAGTGGACAGCGTCAGCAATGGCTTGAGGGTCACCGGCCTTTTTCAGGGGTGTGCGGTCCACCAAACGATCCCACTCTGAGGATGACATATCAGCAGAAGGCAAAATCAGGCCGGGCGCTACGGCATTGACGCGGATTCTCGGCGCCAGGGCACGCGCCAGAAGGCGCGTGAGAGTATCCAGACCGGATTTACTGATAATGTAGGCCGGGTAGTTCGTCCAAACCCGCCCTGCGCCGGCATCGGTCAGGTTAACAATCACGCCGCCGGCGGCATCCATTTGTTTTGCGGCGCAGCGGGCACAAAGCCAGGGTGCGCGTAGATTCAAGGCCAGGGTATCATCCCATTCGGAAACTAGCATTTGCAAGATATCGGCGCGCGGCATGACTGAGGCCGAGTTGATCAGAACGCGGAGCGGGAGACCCGTCTCGGCAGAGCGGGCAAACAACGCATCAACCTGCGCGGGGTCGCGCAAGTCGGCTGAGTGAAGAAAGGCCAGTGCATCTTGAGCAGAAAGCTGCCGGGCAGTCTGGTGGGCAGCCGCTTCGGAGGTGTGATAATGCAGGCCAATGGTGTAACCAGCATTTGCCAGGGACAAGGCAATGACCTGACCAAGGCGAACAGCGCCCCCGGTGATGATGGCAAGCGGTTTAGAGGAGGCACTCATTTTTTGAACAGGTTGGAGAGGAAGAACCAGAAGTTTGCCGGGCGCTCTGCCAGGCGGCGCATAAAGTATGGGTACCAGTGGGTGCCATAGGGAACATACACACGGACAGGGTAGCCAGCCTGGGCAAGGCTTTCCTGCAAATCACGCCGAATGCCGTAAAGCATCTGAAATTCGATGGCGGATTCGGGAATGCCACGCTGATGAGCCGCGGTCCGGGCATAGGCGATGCGAGCCTCATCGTGACTGGCTACTGCCAGAATGGGAGGCGTGCGACCATCGGCGCTGATGACTGGCGAGGCTGCAGCCAGGGCACCGTCCAACAGCACGTCCGTAAGGTGGTCATAATTTGCGTCCACGTCTGATTTTTTGGGGAAGGCAACGCTGGCAGGTTCACGATAGGCGCCTTTGACCAGCCGGACGCGTACGCCCTGGGCAAGAAGCGAGCGAATATCTGCCTCGCTGCGGAAAAGGTAAGATTGAATGACCGTTCCTACGTCAGTAAAACCCTGTTCACGCGCCCAGGTTAAAAGGCCCAGGGTTTTATCGGTAACCGGCGAGTCTTCCATATCTATGCGAATGTAATTACCAGTTGCCTTGGCACGTTCCAAAATTCGGCGCAGGTTTTGGCGGCAAAGCTCTCCGTCTAAGTTCAGGCCAATCTGGCTAAGCTTGATGGAAACATTTGAACGGACACCAGAGCGATTGATTTCATCAATGATAATCAGAATTTCGTCTGCTGCCTGAACCGCTTCGGCGGGCAGTGTGGTGTTTTCGCCCAGATGATCGAGGGTAGCCAGAATACCTTTATCATTCAGCTCTTTGACCGCGCGAATGGCCGCGGTAGGAGTCTCACCGGCGACAAAGCGCGAAGCAGCCCGCCAGGCAAACGGCAGATTTGTGATGAGCCGCTGCGCCCACATGGCCTTTGATAATGAGATGAAAAGTGCTCTGAACATGGTGCTTCTCCCAATCACAATATCTTGTTCGTTCAAGTATTGTAGCATATCAACAGCCTACACCGATATAAACAGTAGAGGGTTAAAAAATGACCGAGAAATTTGGTGTTGATTTTTCTGATTTAGGATAGAATTAAGCTATGCAGTGGTTAAGGAATTTTATTCAGAATCGGCTGCCAAATAACCCGGCCTGGCGTAGAGCGCTGATGGTGATTGGGGGCGTTTTAGCCGTCTATTTGATCATCTTAATGGCCCACGGCGGGCAAAATACCATCCGCGCCTTTATTGTGGAATATCAGCAGTTTGATTACTGCTTCTGGGGATTTATTTTCTGGATTTTCTTCTTTGCGCAGTTCGTGCTGCCATTGAGAACGGTGGGAGAGCGAGTTTATGCTTTTGGACGGCTGCTGATTTACAACCTGGGTTTACATGGCCCGGCCATCCTGATTGAGAATGGGCGGATTCAAGAGCGGCGGTACGAAACCGAGCGCAAAGGGCCAGGCGTAATTGTGCTGGACATGGCGAGCGCGGCTGTATTAAGAACGCCGGTTGAAATGACCCGCACCGTCGGTCCGGGGGTCACTTTTACAAAACACGATTTTTTAACCAATATCTCTGAGACAGTGGCCGAACCCGTTGACCTGCACAGTCAACGGCGGTTTATCGGACCTCAGGGCAACAGCAACCCGTTTTTGCCACAGCAGCCCAATGAAAGCCCGGCAGAATTTGAAGCCAGGCAACGGATGCGTCTGGAAACCCGGGCGTTTACGCGCGATGGGGTTGAGATCGTTCCTAATATCTTCTCAAGGTTCGATCTGATTCACGAACCAGAAGAAGGTAATACACCATACGGGTTCAATCCAGATTCGGTTTATCGATTGGCGAGAGTGCATAGCATAAACGCCAGCGCCCACCCAGAATCGCCCGAGCGGATGACGGATATTTATGGCTTGCCCCCCATGCTGGCAGCAAATGTCTGGCGAGAACTATTAGAACAGTATACATTGCTCGAAATCTTTCCGTTCTCCGGGGAGCCACCTTTCCCACTTGACCGCATTCGAGATCGGATCAAAGAGCGTTTGACAACGCCAGGATCAAGAGAACATACGCTCATGTTGGAAAGCGGCCTCAAGCTACGATTTGCATTCATCTTGAATTTACGATTGCCGCCAGAGGCTGAGACAGATCTGGTGAGGCGTTGGGAAAATTCTTGGCTCACCCGGGCGAGACAGGAAGAGCGCCTGATCAACCAACTTCACAGCGAGGCAGCACAAAACGGGCGCACGCTGGCAGAACGGGAATATGCGACAGCGCTGGCGGAAGCGTTGAAAAACCTGATTGCGGCTGGTCCGCCTTCAGCCACGGCAGGAAAGATTATTCTGGCTGAGTCGGTTCGAGGAATAGCGCAGCTCTACCGGCAACATCCACAACTGCACGGTGACCCTGAAACCCTGCGCGACCTGGAGCAACTGCTGGAGTGGGCCAAATGACCACACAGCCAACACCCCGCCCCGGGCCATTTGCCCGTATGAGCGAAACTTTCAGGCCGATCTTCCAGCAGATAGCCATCTGGACACGCCCGCTGACCAATTTAATTGATGACGTTGTTAATCGTCTGTTCCGAATGCGTTATGTGGGCGGACTGATCCGCTTAGCATTAGTTATTGGTTTTGGTCTGGTGGGTTGGCTGCTGCTGGCGATTAATATCCATCCATACGCTCACTGGCGGCACCTGCTGCCTACTTTGCTTCCAGGAATGAATCCTTACATTTTCGTTCTAAGCTTCTTCTGGACGATTTTACGAAACACGCTGCTTGCCTGGGATGTGCTAACCTATGTCATTTTAGGTCTGCTGCCATTTTTTGCAGCAATTGAGTTTGCGGCTGTTTACCTGGATGATATTTACGAACTTAATGATATCCAAACTGCCCGACGATTTATCTGGCAGGCGGCTTTCTCCGTTCCAGATTATGATATTCTACACATTGAAAACGGAGAGGTGCGGCCCGAAGACCGCCGGCTGCCTGTGTTCCGCATTGGCGGGCCAGGGTATGTTCAGGTTGGGCTTGAAAACGCCAGCGTGTTTGAACGCATGGATGGGTTTGTTAATATTATTGGGCCAACCACACAGGGCATTCTAAGAACCGAACGCCTGGAAGGTTTTGAACGTTTACGCGGGGTGATTGACCTGCGCGACCAGACAGCAACTCCGGATGTCGTTGGACGCACCCGAGATGGGATCCCGGTGACGGTCCGAAATATCCGGATGCTGTACAGCGTGATCAGACCGGGCGATCAGACCCCAACACTTAACCGCCCGTATCCCTTTACAAACGCGTCAATACGAACACTGGTCTATGACCAAAATCGCGACACGATTACTGGAGCCATGAACTCACTGGTGATGGTTGCGTTCCGCACCTTCCTGGGCACCCGGCTGCTCAGTGAGGTGCTGGCCGCCATCACGGCAAACGATGTGGATCGGCTGCGCGGTTTGACCACCAGCGACGGGTTGATTGGTGCGACCGTCTGGGCGCCCAACCGTGTGCCGCGGCCCGATGTGGCTGAGCGGAATTTCTACGACCCCAATGAGACCAATGGCTTTTTTGCGCCGTTTATTGAGCGTGCGGCACGAGACGGTGTGCAGTTAAACTGGATTGATGTGGGCACCTGGCATATTCCCAACACGATCTTATCGGCGCAGTACCTTGATGCGCTTCAGGTGACTATGCAGAACCAGGGGCGAAATAATTTATATGCACTGCGAGATACGACATTCAGCTCCTGGGCTGACCAGATTCAATTGATGCTGCGTCAAATGCCATTGGATTTGGTGCAACTCCAGCAAGTCCGGCGACTGCGCCCGAGTGAGTTAACCGAAGACGATATGGTTTACCAACTGGTTAAACAAATTCAAAAGCAAATCCGCAATGGGCGGGATCAATTCCGGGAAATTGGCCGCGAGGAACCTGATGAAATCCAGCAGGCGCTGCGCTATCTGCAACAGTATGAAGTGGATTACGCCCGCGCCCGGGGAGGAAGGACGATAGGAGCATGAAATTAGCACCCAAAGCCCGCTATTATACACTGGGGCCAGAAGTTGCCCGCGCCATTCAGCAGGGACTGCCGATTGTAGCGCTCGAGTCAACCGTTATTACACATGGGCTGCCGCGCCCACAGAATTTGGATCTGGCGCGTCAGATGGAAACCGAGGTGCGGGCACAGGCAGCCATTCCAGCGACAATTGCACTGCTCGACCAAAAAGTTCACGTAGGGTTGACCGAGACCGAACTGGAACGGCTGGCCAATGAACCTGCGGCGCGCAAAGTGAGCCGGCGGGATTTTGGCGCGGCGCTGGCGCAGGGAGCGGTTGGCGGCACCACCGTAGCAGGAACGCTCATTGCGGCCCATATGGTTGGGATCAAAGTTTTTGCAACGGGAGGGATTGGGGGCGTTCACCGGGACGCGCCGTTCGATATCTCGGCTGATTTGCCAGAGTTAGCGAGGACGCCGGTGATTGTGGTCTGTGCGGGGGCAAAGGCCATTTTGGATTTACCGTCAACGCTTGAATATTTGGAGACGGCCGGGGTGCCTGTAATTGGTTATGGCACCCGCGATTTTCCGGCTTTTTACTCGCGCTGCAGTGGGTTATCGGTTCCTATTACGGCGCAGACACCGGCTGAAATTGCCGAAATTGCCCGAGCCCATTGGGCCGTAGGGCTGCAAAGTGCGCTGCTTGTTGTTCAGCCGCCGCCTGAAGCTGATGCATTGCCTGCCGAAATTGTTGAGGCAGCGATTGAAAAAGCCCTGGCAGAAGCAAAAGCGCAAAACATTCACGGCGCGGCTACAACGCCGTTTCTGCTGAGCCGCGTCAGCACGTTGACTGAAGGCGCAAGTTTGAAGTCAAACCTGGCATTGCTGCGCAATAACGCCCGGCTGGCGGGGCAAATTGCCCGCGAAATGGCAACGCCGCGTCGCCAACAAGAAGCTTAGGCGCCACAACACCCTAGCGGGTAGGCGTTTGGGTGGAGGCTGGGGCAGTGGTTGGTTTTAACGTGGGTGTTTGCGTCAGCAGGGGCGTCTGGGTAGGCGTCTTTGTGAGAGTGGGGGTGGCGGTTGGGCTGAGCGAGGGCGTCAGGGTTGGCGTTGCCGAGGGAATGGCGGTTGGCGCATCACCGGTGACGGTAAAGCGCGAAGAGATGACCCATTGAAGACCAACAAAGATCTGGACTTCAAATTCACCTGGTTGCCATAAGTCGGGAGAGGGCTGACATTCGGTGTAGCCATAGCCGCCTGTGCCGCCATCCCAGGGGAGCGATTCGGCGCAAATGAGCTGCCAATCGGCCACGCGGTACCAGAGTGCGGTCCACTGGGCACCGGCGGTCATGTTGTTATAACTAAAAGCGCCATAAAGCTTATTGATCGGGTTGGCAAATTCAATGGCGGGCTCTTCGGGTTGATAATTGTCATCCAGCGAGCGACCAAAAACTGGTGCACTAAAGATGGCGTCGGGATTAGGGGTGGTGGTGCTGGCAAAGCCCGTTTGGACATCCGATGGGATTGAAGGGGTGGATGTGATCGAGGGGGTATTGGTGATGGTGGGGGTCAGGGTGATGGTGGGGGTCAGGGTGATGGTCGGCGTCAGGGTGATGGTGGGGGTCAGGGTGATGGTCGGAGATGGGGGAAAGGCTTTGTAAATAACCGGCTCGGCAAATTGATTAACCGAGATGGCAATCACAGCCATGATCAAGGCCAGCAGGATCAATCGCCAGCCGCGCGCGACCATTTCACGGCGCTTGCGGAAATAAAGCAGTTTTTTTCCTGAGACAAGGGCGCGAATACCCAGGTAGAGGCTGAATAACACCCCGACCAGCAGGAGAAAGAAAGCCATGCCAATTGCGGTTGCGATATCCAGGTTCATAGTTAGGCGGGTGTCCTCAATATCAAACCCGATTATAGCATGGTAAAAGGTTCAAACCGCTCATGATTTTCTGTTGCGTAAAAATGTAGATTTGAGTAAAATCATTTAGACTTCCAAGAGCCATATCATGACGCTTGCACCGAACACATTACTCAACCAGCGGTACCGCATCCTATCTGTGCTGGGACAGGGCGGGATGGGGGCTGTTTATCATGCCAGCGACGAGAATTTGAATGTCTCGGTGGCGGTCAAAGAAAATCAATTTTTGTCTGATGAGTATTCGCGGCAATTTCAGGTTGAGGCGAATATTCTAGCCAGTCTGCGTCATCCCAACCTGCCCCGGGTGAGCGATTACTTTGTTGTTCCGGGACAGGGACAGTATCTGATCATGGAATTTATTGAGGGGGAAGATCTACGGCAGCGGATTGAACGCCGGGGCGCTTTGCCGGTTCAAGAAGCGGTGATGATCTGCGTGGCTATATGCGATGGGATCAGTTACCTGCATGGGCGAACACCGCCGATCATCCATCGAGATATTAAACCGGGAAACATTAAAATTACGCCCGAGGGACAGGTTATCCTGGTGGATTTTGGGTTGGCAAAGTTTTATAATGAAGGACAGGCGACCATTACCGGGGCGCGCGCCATGACGCCCGGATACTCGCCCTCAGAGCAGTATGGAACGGCACCTACAGATGAACGCTCCGACATATATTCGCTGGGGGCAACGCTGTATGCGGCGCTGACAGCGACCATTCCAGAAGATGCGCTGGCGCGCGCAACCCGCAAAGCCAAGCTGACGCCGGTGCGCCAACTGGCGCCGCGGATTGACCGCCGGCTGGCAAGCTGCATTGAAAAAGCAATGGCGGTAGAAGCAGACGACCGTTACCAAACGATTGAGGATTTCCGAGCAGCATTAATAGATGCGGCGACGCTGGAAGATCAACCGCCGGGCAGCATTATCGTGACCCCACCACCAGTAGATTCGAATCCGAGCGCGCCCATTCTGCGCTCAGATTTATTGAGCCCGATTTCGCCCCCCACATCACGCCGCCGGCGCCGAAGGATATTCTGGAAGCGGTACGGGGTGATGATGGGTATCATGGGGCTGCTGGTTGTCATGGCAGGTATGCTGATCTTCAATCCTGGACTGGTGATGGCATGGCTGTCGGCGCCGACCCCTACCCTGTCGCCCCTCCTACAAACCACAACGCCAACTACAGCAAGCACACCGGTTCCCAATCATACGCCCACGCGAACCCCAACTGCAACCCTGACTCCCACAGAGGTTAGAACGCCCGTGCCGCTGGGTGGGGGCACGGGGTTACTTGCGTTTGTTTCCAATCGTGCCAATGGATACCAGATCTGGATGATGACCGTGGATGGAAGCGATCAAACGCAAATCACAAACCTGCCAGATGGCGCCTGTCAACCTGTCTGGTCGCCAGATGGCACCAAGCTGGCGTTTATCTCCCCATGTTCGGGGCGGCAAACCCAGTACCCCAATGCGCGGATTTATGTGCTTAATGTGGCGGCAGGAGTTATTGATCCCCTGCCCGTGCCGATTAATGCCGCCGGGGATTATGACCCAGCCTGGTCGCCGGATGGGACTAAAATTGCTTTTACATCCCTGCGAGACGAGTTACAACCTGCCATCTTCCTGTTTGACCTGGTCAGTGAGAAGCTGACCCGATTGACAGAACCGGGGCAAATTGAACGACAGCCAGCCTGGTCGGCAGATGGCGAGAAGATCGCGTATGTGCGCGAGGTGGGGCTGTATCAAATCTGGTTGATGGATGCTGATGGCAGCAACCAAGAGCGGTTCACAATCAGCGGCACATTGAACGATATTTACCCGGCCTGGGCACGAGATGGCTCGTATATCATTTTTTCGCAATATCCCAATGACGAATCGATTCCAATTTATCTGCGCGGGCTGCGAATGGACGATAAGAATACTCAAGGGCGCGAATACTACATCCCTGCAAAGCCCGAAAGCGGCGTGGGATATGTGATGCGGGCGGATTTCTCACCCGACGGGACCTGGCTGGCTTTTGAGAGCTGGCCCGGCGGCAAGAATTATGATATTTATCTAATGACCGCCAGCGGGGCCAATGCCACGCGATTAACAACCGACGAAGCGATTGATATTTCGCCGGTCTGGCAGCCTTAGCCTAAAGCGAGACTTCACGCTGGGTTTGGGCTTTGCCGCGCCGGCGCATCCAATTGAGCAGTCTGGGCAAAACGTTCAAATATAAACGGTAGATGCCGCGGTTGACGGGGTAATCCCAGGCGCCGATTGTTCTGATAACCTGCCCGCCCAACCCCTCTTTGAAGCGGAACACGCCCCACATCGAGTCGGTCTCATCGAAAACATCTGGGGCACCCCATAAATCGTAGAGGTGGCAACCTTTAGAACTGGCAAGGCGCATGGCTTCCCATTGGAGCGCATAGTTGGGCATTTTGTCCCGGTGGTCGGCTGTGGACATGCCATAGAGGTACCAGGCGCGCCCGGCAAACCAAAAGAGGAAGACAGCGGCAATGGGACGAGAATCAACCTCGGCAATCAGCGGCACGGCAAGACCAGCATCCATAAATGTTTGCCAGACATGGGCATAATAAGACTGTGGACGGATGACAAAACCATCACGGATTGAGGTTTCGGCATACATGCGGTAGAACAGCGGGAAGTCTGCGGGTGCGCCCGCCCGAACCTGCACACCCTTGCGCTCAGCCAGGCGAAGATTATAGCGGGTCTTTGGCTTCATGCGCTCCAGCCAGGCCGATTCGGTTGACTGGAGATCAAGCATGACTGTATTCCGAAATTGGATTTGTTCATCTGAAGGGAGCCAGTCGCGCGATTGAAGCAGCAATTGTGCCGCAAGACCAGAGGGATGCTCAACCGCATCTGGCGCGCCGGGGATGCCGGTTCCAAGTATTGCTTCTGGATCAATTTTAATGAAGATGGAATGCCTTGTTCGGGCAATTTTCTCCAGGTCAGCGATTACAGCAGCAACCAGGTCGGGCTGTGACCAATCCAGCAACGGGCCGCGCGGGACGTAGAGAATATTGACTCCCAGACGCAAACTGCGCTGCAAAACCAGAGCCGCGGCGCAAACTTTTCCGGCAGGTGTGCGCCAGAGATAAGGATAGGGCGTCCAGCCGTAGGTTCGCTTGACCTCGGCCCAGGCACGGGTTTGCAGAATATGGGCGCTGGGCAGAGCGGCGATTGATTCATCCCAGTTTTCCCAGGCAGCCAGTTCCATCGGCATGGCTAAACCTCCCGCCCTGAACGGCGGCGGTACCAGCCGTACAACCGATAAAGCGCAGGTTGATATACTCGATCCCAGGCGCCGGCGGTGCGCAACAATTGACCACCAAAGCCGCGCTTGAAGCGGTAAACGCCCCAGAGGCCATCGGCTCGTTCCGTAAACTGCGATTCCAGAACAGATTCCGCTTCGTCGGGCACGCCCCAGAGATCATAGACCTCACAGCCCTGACGTGCAGCCCAGTGCATGGCCTCCCACTGAAGTAAATAGGCAGGCATGCGGTTGCGCTCAATATCTGAAGAGGCACCGTAAAAATACCAGGACCGACGTCCCTGAGCAAAAGCCATCAGAGCAGCCAGGGGCTGGTTGTTGTAGCGGGCGGTCAATAAGGCGCACTGTCCTGTGGGAGCAAATAGATTATAGGCGCGCTGATAATAGTCAAAGGAGTGGACACCAAAGCCATCCCGCTGCCCGGTAGTAGTCATTAATTGATAAAAGGCTTCCAGGTCCTGGTCGGCTGAAACAATAATCTCTTTGCGCTCAGCCAGACGAATGTTGTAGCGAGTTTTTTGTTTCATCCGCTCGAGCCAGTCAGCCTCTGAGCCAGACAGGTCTAAGACGATGGTGCGGCGAGGCTGGATGGGTTCGGCGGGGATAAAGCCGGGCAGATGAGGAGTCAGAGCATCCGTCTCAGATTCCCAGGCATCGGGCTCAACTTTGAGGAAGATGGCCCCGTGCCGGTGGCAGACCCGGTCAACTTCAGGCCAGAGTGCGGTCCAATCGGGGCCAACGGGTCCCTTGGGGATGTAGGCAACGCTCAGGCCCAGCGGCAAACGACGGAAAAGGATTTGCGCCCCGGCGTCCGCGATCTGAACCCAATCAACATCCCAGCCAAAGGGCTGTTTGAGCACGGCCCAGGCGGAGGTTTGAAGCAGGTGAGATTGGGGCCAATTGGCTAAAAATTGATCCCATTGTGAGGTTGAAATTCGGGGCATGGGCTAATCAATCGATTCGATCTGCGATGGCGGGGTTGAACGGATCATAGCGCCAGGGATAATGCGGTCCAACGTGGAAATAATAGCCGGGGCATCACCAGAGCGGGCCAGTTCAATCAGGTCATCGACAGCGGTTTGCAATTCGAGATCTTGCAAATTAGTTTGTCCCATCAAGCGCAAGATTTCGGGGTGTTCGGTGGGCTCCAAGATATCACCCTCTTCCCAGAGCTGTTCGCTTAATTTCTCGCCCAGGCGAATGCCGGTATAGGTGATTTCGATATCCCGACCGGGCTCGAGGCCAGAAAGGCGGATGAGATCTTCTGCCAGGTCTTGAATACGGACTGGCTGCCCCATATTCAAGACAAAAGTCTCACATCCATTACTCATACCAGCCGCCTGGAGAACCAGATAGACGGCCTCGGGAATGGTCATGAAGAAGCGTTCCATATCGGGGTGCGTGATGGTGACGGGTCCGCCGCGAGCAATCTGGCGTTTGAACTTCGGGACGACGCTGCCACGGCTGCCAAGGACGTTGCCAAAGCGCACAACAGAGAAGGGTTTGCCAGTCCGACGGGCGGCGTCCAGCACCAGCATTTCAGCCAGGCGCTTGGTGGCGCCCATGACATTCGCCGGACGAATGGCTTTGTCGGTAGAGATCATCACCAGGCGCTCAACATCGTATTCCAGGGCAGTTTCGACCAGATTGCGGGTGCCCATGACATTGTTGGTGATGGCGTCTTCAACATTCAATTCCATCAAAGGGACATGTTTATGGGCTGCGGCATGAAAGACCACCTGTGGATGATACTGGCTGAAGATAGTCTGGAGACGCGGCTGGTCACGCACATCGGCAATGACCGGTTTGACCAGCAGAGAGGGGAAATTTTCTTGAAGGTCAAGAACAGCTTCAAAGACGCTGTTCTCGCCATGCCCCATCAGAATCAACATGGATGGGCCCCAGCGTGCTATCTGGCGGCAGAGTTCACGTCCGATAGAGCCACCGCCGCCCGTGACCAGCACAATTCGCCCGTTAAGGGTCTGCCCCATCAACTCTTCTTTGAGCTGAGTGGGTTGGCGGCGGAGCAAGTCAGTAATGTCCACTTCGCGCAGACGATTGACGCTGACTTTGCCACCCAGGAGTTCGTAGATGCCAGGGATGGTGCGGAATGGGACCCCGCGACCACGGCAAGCATCGGCAACCAGACGCACCACGCGCCCGGGCGCCGAAGGAATGGCAATGACCACCTCATCCACGCGCCGGCGTTCAAGTGTTTCGGCAAGGTCTTCCAGGGTACCGATGACGGGAATACCGTAAATCTGCTGGCGCAGCTTGGTGGGATTATCATCCAGGAAGCCGATGGGTTCCAGGTCGAGCTGGGGGTTTTTCTGAAGTTCGCGGACCACCAGCGCGCCAGCATCGCCAGCGCCAACAATCAGGACACGGCGGGTTTGACCCTGGCGGGCAGCCTGAGCCCTGGCAACACTTTCAGACCAGAGGCGAACCGAAAACCGCAGGCCGCCAACAAAGATCAAAGACAGAAGCCAGTCAATCACCAGGGCTGTGCGTGGCATGCCGCGAAAAACGTTGAGGGAAAGCAATGAAATCATGGCCATGAAAACAGGAATTTCGGCAACGGTGACAGCAATGGCAATTAATTTCAGTTCACGCATGCTGGCGTACATCCACATACGCCGATACAGCCCCAACGCATAGTACACAAGCGGCTTGACGACCAGCGAGATTCCGATCATCCACAAAGCCGATGGCAGGTAGAACATCAGGACCGGGCCGATGTCCAGGCGCAAGGCATAACTGGCAAATACCGACACAACAATGAAAAACAGGTCGCCCAACAAGAGGTAACGGTTGCTAATATGCGGTTTTCGCGGCACTATTGTCCTCGCAGTCCAAATACAGCGCCGAATGTGCGGAACAGGATGAGCACATCCAGCAACAGATTACGGCGTTTGATGTAATAAAGATCGTACTCTACTTTGATTGCGTTTTGAGCTGCGTTTGAGGCGTAACCATAATTGACCTGCGCCCAGCCAGTTAGCCCGGGTTTGACCAATAAGCGGGCCCGATAGAAGGGGATCTGCTCTTGAAGTTCCTGAACAATGGCGGGTTGCTCAGAGCGCGGCCCAACCAGGCTCATTTCCCCCCGAAGGATATTAATGAACTGGGGCAGTTCATCGACGTGACTCTTGCGCAAAATCTTACCCAGGCGGGTGATGCGAGCATCATTTTCAACCGTGGGAGCGGCCTTTTCACCGGGCTTGACGGGGGTGGAGCGCATGGTGCGGAATTTCAGGATTGTGAAAACCCGTCCATTCAGGCCGACCCGTTCCTGAGAATAAAAGACCGGACGACCATTATCCACCAAAATCAACAGGGCGATGAACGGTGTGGCAATGACGAAGATCAGCAGACCAATAAAGCCGCCCAGCAAGTCTATCAGGCGCTTACCGACTTCATAAAAGCCGCTCAGGTGAGCCTGATCCAAAAACGAGCGCAGAATCCAATCGGATTGAAGCAAAAAGATAGGCACGCGCCCGAGCAACTGCTCATAGACGGCAGGCATGGTGGTGACCTGAACACCATGTTCTTCGGCCTCCAGAAGGACCCGAAATGTCTCAGGGCGCATTTCGCCTGAGATGGCAAAAATCAGGTCAGAGATCTGGTGCTCTTTGATCAGTGCCATCAAATCGGCGCTGGAGCCCAAGACGCGATAATCCAGGAATTCGGCGCCCATTTTTTCGGGATCATCATCCACCAGGCCAACCAGATAAAAGGGCGGCGGCCAGGTCGATTTGATGACCTGCAACAAGGTGGTGCCGGCCCGCCCAGCGCCGACAATGATCACACGGCGCATGAAGCGTGGGGCGGTAAAAATGGCTATGTAGAGCATGCGCCAGCCCAGGGTGAGTAGAAAAGCGCCCAGGATAAAGCTGGCCACACCACGACGGGGCAGTGAATTAGGCTCAGACGTGAAATAGACGATCAGGTAAAGAATTACAGCGATAACCGCAGCAATGGCAATGCCTTTGAACGTCTCAAGGCGATTGCTGGAGCGGTCCACATCATATAATTCGACAAGCAGGAGCATCCAGATGACGGGCAATAAATAATACCAGCCGGGGATGCGTTCTCCAAGGAACTGCCAGGAAAAGTTAAGCCATTCCTGGGGAGACTGAGCCCAAAAATAAAGTGCAATCATCAGGGCCAGGACAGATACAATCACATCGCCAACAAAGAGGATGATTTTGCGCTCGCCAGAATTCAACCGCCAGGTACGTTTTAAGGGTTTGGTGTAAATGCCCATAGCTCCATTTTAACCCGTTCTGCGAAAGACGGTTGAAATTATACTCCACAAAAAGCTACCACCCCAGCAAAAATGCATGACGATGATTGCCAGGGGAATGGCATAAATCAGCGCTGGATCATGACAGCGCCTGGCAAGCGGCATGCTGCCCACACCAAGAGTGAGGAGATATAAGAGGGTTACCCCTAAAAAAGTCAGTGCTGCCAGAGACCACCAGGGGGCCAGGAGAGCCAAGAGCAACATGCCGAAGACAAATACTGGCGGGAGCGCCTGACGCCAGCGCAAAGTGCCGGGATAGCGCCGCAGCATTTGATACTTCCAGTAACCGTAGCGGCTGTACTGCCGCGCCAGAGCCGGCAGTGTGGCCCGGGAATAATAGATACAGCGAATCAGCGAATCGAGGTAGACGATGCCGCCAGACTGCCGAATGCGGGTGTTAAATTCATAGTCCTCATTACTCAAAAGGGTTGGGTCGTAGAGACCAATTTTATCCACCAAAGAACGGCGGTAGGCGCCAAACGGGACGGTATCGACCGGGCCAGAGGCGGCGCCCAGCCGGTAAGAGGCATCGCCAACGCCGAAGGGGTGGGCAGCAGCCAGTGAGATGGCACGGGCAATACGTGTGGGGCTGCCGGGTCGAATTTCCCAGATGCCACCGACATTGTCCCCCAGGCCGGATTTCAGATCGTTGAGGCAGCGTTCGACATAATCTGAAGCCGGGACCGAATGGGCATCCAGGCGGACAATAAACTCTCCATGAGCTGCGGTAATGGCGGCGTTCAGGCCGGACGGGATCGTCCGAGCGGGGTTATCCACCACCCGGATAGACAGGTCGGGGTGGGTCCGTTGATATTCAGCTATCACCGTACGGGTTCGATCGGTAGAGAAGCCATCGGCAATAATGATCTCCAGATCTGCACGAGGCTGGGTCTGGCGGTAAAGCGCATCCAGCAGTAACACGATAGTCTTTTCTTCATTAAAACAAGGGACTATCACAGAGACTTCAGGCATTATTGGCCTTTTGATTCAGGGTTATATCGTCTGGAAGGACGAAGGGGATTTTGATGACAAAAACGCTGCCCTGGCCTGGAGATGATTCTACCCAGAGGGAGCCGGAATGAGCGCGAATAATTTCGCGGGCAATGGGCAGACCCAGCCCAACCCCCCGCCCCGAACCGCCGCGGCGGGATTTATCGAGTTGATAAAAACGTTCAAAGACTCGTTCCTGTTCGTCAGCGGGGATGCCGGGGCCTGTATCGGTAATCCGCAATATGGCCCAGTCGCCTTCTGCGGCAGCGCAGAGGGTAATTTTACCCCCAGGAGGGGTGTATTTGAGCGCATTATCTACCAGATTAGCCAGGACTTGCGAAAGGCGGTCGCCATCGCCGATGATTGACGGCACAGAGCCTGACAGGACAACTAACTCAACGCCCGATTGGCGGGCTTGCAGGGAGAAGCGCGCCTGAGCATGGTGGAGCAGGGCGTTCAAATCTACGGGGGCGCGGTGCAGGTCTGCGATACCACCCTCCAGGCGCGTGAGGGTGAGCAGGTCGGAGACCAGCCGGTGCATTCGATCTGATTCAACGCTCATCACGGTGGCGGCTTCCTGCAGGGCAGCAGGAGAGGCCACAGTGCCATCCAGAATGGCCTGTGAAAAGCCTTGAATGGCGGTGATGGGGGTTTTTAATTCATGCGAAATGTTGCCAATCAGGTCGCGTTGAGCCTGCTGGGAGGTTTGCACCTGTTGGCTCAGATCATTCAAGGATTGGGTGAGATCAAATATCTCGCGCGGGCCCGAGGGGGTAAGGACGGGGTACTGTCCTTTAGCCATTGACCGGGCGCCTTCGGCAAGCTGTTGAAGGGGTCGAGCGATCCAGCGCGACATGAAGGCGCTGAAGATGAAGGCCAGCAGCAGTGCCAAACCGCCCGAAAAGAACAATGGACCTAACATTTCATCTCGCAGGATGCCGCGCAAGGTTTGCTGTGGGCGCGGCGTTGTTGTGACCAGGATATAATCATCAGGCAGCGGTTGAAGTACGTAAAACCAGACGCGGGATTGAGGGACGCGAAATGTGCGGACAGGGACATCCATCTGGATGACCGGGGACAGGGTGAGATCAGTAAGGCGCAACGCGGGGTACTGTCCAGCGCCGCTGTCATAGGTTACCTGCCCTGAGGGATTGATAATCGCCAACCGCAGGGCAGATTCTTGAGCTGCAAGGTCCAGTTGACGGGAAATTTTATCGGACTGAAGGTCGGGTTGGGATTGCAACCGCCGGGCGGTCAATGCAGATATAAGCCGAAGCTGCTGGGTTGTGCTGCGGTACAGCAATGGACTGCGTAAAAGCGACCAGAGCAATGTGACGGCAACTGTCAGCGACAGGACACCAATCAGAGCCGCATAGCTCAGCCAGAGACGGTTACGCAGGGAGGGCATGGTTACCCAACCAGTTTGTAACCGACGCCGGTCACCGTTTCGATGTGAACTGTGCTGTTAGCCAGACGGCGGCGAAGCTGGGCAATGTGCATATCAACGGTGCGCGTTTGACCGTAAAAGTCAAACCCCCAGGCCAGATTGAGAAGTTGTTCACGGCTTAAGACTTTGCCGCAATGTTTCGCCAGAACCCAAAGGACCTTAAATTCCTGGGCGCGCATTTCAACCATGTTGCCATTGACACGCACCTCGCGCCGGTCGGGGTCAATGAGCAGGTTGCCCAGACGGAATATCTCGCCCGTCTGGGCATAATCGACGCGCTCAATTCGCCGGAGGATGGATTTGACCCGGGCAACCAGCTCACGCGGATTGAAGGGCTTGGTCATGTAGTCATCAGCACCGAGTTCCAGACCCAGGATTTTGTCGATATCTTCCTCGCGGGCGGTCAGCATCAAAATTGCCACAGAGCTACCCGCAGTGCGTAGACGGCGACAGACCTCAAAGCCATCCAACTCGGGCAGCATCACATCCAGCACAACCAGCGCTGGTTGGAGTTGATTGACTGCCTCCAGTGCTGCGCTGCCATCTGCCACCGATTGCACAGTGAAGCCCTCGCGCTCCAGATAGAGGCGAGCCAGGGCGACAATACTCGGTTCGTCATCCACCAGCAAAATCAGAGAAGATTTCATGGATTAAGAAAAGCGGAGGGCCTATCCGCAGCAGCACTTTTCGTCAGTATCGGGTAAGATGGCAACCGCCTCAATCTCTACGGCTGCACCCTTGGGCAATGCAGCCACCTGAAAAGCGGAGCGGGCGGGGGGATTCTCGGTAAAGTATTCAGCATAGATGGCGTTCATGCGCGCAAAATCAGCAATATCCCGTAGGAAGACTGTGGTTTTGACGATATCTTTGAGATCTGCGCCGCCAGCCTGGAGCACAGCCCGCAAGTTGGCAAATACCTGGCGGGTTTCAGATTCAATACCGCCTTCAACAATATTGCCGGTGGCGGGATCAATGCCGATTTGACCGGATGTGAAAAGGAAGTGCCCGGCAACAACGCCAACCGAATAAGGGCCAATGGCTTTAGGTGCACGATCGGATTGTAGGGCTTTGCGCTCACAGCAGCTCATGATGTCCTCCATAACAAGAATGTTGCGTTTTAAAGTATCTGAGTGCGAACTGCTGTGAAGCAATCCGCACTCAGAATTATACCCTACCCGGATTAATAGTGAAGGGCTTCAGACTTTTCAGATAGGCGCTTGCGGAAGATCCAGTAAGACCAGCCCTGGTAAGCCAGCACAATCGGTACCAGGATGAGCGCAACAATGCTCATGGTCTTGAGCGTGGCAGGGCCAGAAGCGGCGGTGTAGATTGTCAGGCTGAAGGCTGGATCGAGGCTGGAGACCAGCACACGCGGGAAGAGCGAGACAAAGATTGTGGCAACCGAGAGTAAAATGGTGACGACCATTGCGATGAAGGCAGTACCATCACGCTTCTGGCGCACCATCAGACCGGCCACCAGCATGGCGACCACTGCCAGCACTGCCAGGACAATCACCAGCGCAGGCGGAACCTGCAAGCCAGCGAGGATATCCGTCAGGCCGAGGGACAGACCTACAAACAACGCCAGGGCAATCAACGCAGGGAGCCAAAGACGGGATGCCCAGCGCCGAGCATCGGAAGAAAGGGGCTCGGTGGTTTTAAGCGAAAGGAAGATGGCGCCATGGAATGTAATCATCAGCAGGGAGACCACGCCGCCCAGCAGAGCCAGCGGCGGGATCAGGTCGAAGAATGTGCCGGCAAAGATTTTGCTGGCGTCCACGGGAACGCCCAGGATAAAATCAGCAAAGGCCACACCCCAGAGCAGCGCTGGTAGGAGGCTGCCGACAAAAATCGCCCAGTCCCACAGGCTGCGCCATTTGGGGTTTTCGTCTTTACTGCGAAATTCCAGGGCGGCGCCGCGCAGGATGAGGCCAATGAGGATCAGGAAGAGCGGCAGATAGAAGCCGCTGAAAACGGTTGCATACCAGTGGGGAAAAGCCGCGAACATGGCCCCGCCAGCTGTCAAAAGCCAGACCTCATTGCCATCCCAGTGGGGTCCGATGGTGTTAATCACTACCCGGCGGCGGATATCGGTTTTGGCGATGAAGGGCAGCAAGATGCCAACGCCCATGTCAAAGCCTTCAAGGACAAAGTAGCCAATGAACAGCACGGCAATCAAGATAAACCAGACGATATTCAGATCCATGATTGATACTCCTCTTGGTGAACCCTAGTGCCGGGCAGTATGGTGAGCGGGAACAGTTTTGGCGTATTTCGCCAGCAAATAGACATCCGCGGCCATCAGCAAGGCGTAGATCAGCGTGAAGCCAATCAGGCTGGTGAGAACCATCCCTGAGGTCAGGTTGGGCGAAACTGCCTGAGAGAGCGTCAATTGATCGTAGACCACCCAGGGCTGCCGACCCATTTCAGTGAGCAGCCAGCCAAAGGTGTTGGCCAGGAAGGGCAGTGCAATGGCAAACGGGAAGATGGGCAAGAGTTTGGCGGGCACTGGCTTTTTACGCCAGATCATAAAGACCAGATAGAGCGCCAGCACAATCATCAGTGTGCCGATTCCGACCATCAAACGGAAGGTCCAGAAGGTCATGGCAACCGGCGGGATGTAATTGCCGGGACCGTGTTTGGCTTCAAACTCTTTCTGAAGGTCGAGCATACCTTTGACTTCGCCGGAGAAGCGGTTGTAAGAGAGGAAGCTCAACATACCTGGAATACGCAGAGCAAAAGTATTCTGCTGGGCGTTTTCATCGATGCCAGCAACCAGGGAGAAGGCGGCGGGATCTTCGGTGTACCACAGCGCTTCGGCAGCGGCCATTTTCATCGGTTGAGTGCGGACGGTATTTTGGCCCTGAGCGTGACCAATAACCGCAACGCCCAGCGAACCAATGAGCGCTACGATGGCGGCAAGCTTGAAGGAGTAGGTGAACATCTCGACATTTTGCTTGCGGATGAGGTGGTAGGCGCTGATGCCCAACATGAAGAATGCGCCAGTGGAAATGCCGCCGAGGAGGACATGCGGGAACTGATACCAGACGTTGGGGTTGGCCAGCAGAGCCCAGAAATTGACCAGGACCAGGCGGCCGTTTTCTTCAACAAAGCCAGTAGGCTGCTGCATGAAGGAGTTGGCAATCAAAATCCACAGGGCCGAGAGCATGGAAGAAATGGAAACCAGCCAGATGGCGGCTAAATGCATTTTCTTAGAGAGCTTTTCCCAGCCAAAAATCCAGAGGCCCAGGAAAGTGGACTCAATGAAGAAGGCCAGAAGCGCCTCGATGGCCAGGGGAGCGCCGAAAATATCGCCAACATAGCGTGAGTATTCGGACCAGTTCATGCCAAACTGAAATTCCTGGACGATACCAGTAACCACACCCATTGCAAAGTTGATCACAAAGAGTTTGCCCCAAAACTGGGTCTGGCGTTTGTGGGCTTCCTGTCCGGTGCGGACATAGCGGGTCTCTAAAATGGCGACCAGCAGACCCAACCCCAGCGTCAGCGGTACAAAAAAGAAGTGATAGACGGTGGTGATGGCAAACTGCCAGCGCGATAGAATCAGGGTCAACTCATCCATAGATGCGCTCCTATTATCCAAACGATTGAATCAGGGATGGTTAATTTTACCTGTAAACCGATGAATTTGACAAATAAAATCAGGGCGGTTTTCCTGACGTATAAGGTTTTAATGCCGGGCTTGGTGCATTGCCAGGATAATTTCCATAAATCGTTCAGTCCAAAGTGAACGGAGGTAATGCGTTTCGATGACCTGGCGCCCCGAAACCCCCATGCTCTGCGCCAAATGGCGGTTATCTGCCAGATGTTCCACCGCACTCGCCAGCGCAAGCGAGTCGCCGGGAGGGACAAAAATGCCCGCCTGAGCCTCCTCTACCACCTGGCGGATGACTCCATCAATGGCTAGGATGACCGGACGCCCGGCAGCCATATAATCAAAAACCTTATTAGGATAGGTGGTGCGATACATCTCAATCGGTTTGAGGATGGCAATGCAGGCGTCGGCGGCGGCTAAAACCTCAGCCATTTGATTTTTTGAAGCCGGGGGGGCAAAAACCACATTGGATAGATTCATATCGCTGGCCTGCTGTTGGAGGTTAGCCTTTTCTTTGCCAGCGCCCACAAAGGCAAAAACAATATCTGAGCGCTGACGGAGGTGATTGGCCGCCTGAAGGACAATGCCCAGATCGTTTGAGAGACCATGGGCACCGGCATAGAGCACCACAAATTTATCGCCAAGGTTATATTCGCTGCGAAAAGTTGTTCCGCGCGCTTCCGGGGTGAACATGGCGGGGTCGGCACCATTAGCAATTAAGTCCACCTGCCAGGCGCCGCGAGACGTGACGTGTTGAATAAAGCCGGGCGAATTGACAATGACCCGGTCGGCGTGCGAATAGAGAAACCGCTCCAGCCACTCAGACAGGCGGATGAGGGTTTTGTTTTTCAAAACGCCAACTGCGATGGCAAAGGCGGGCCAGAGATCACGAATTTCAAAGAGGAAGGGAACTCGTTTCAGGCGGGAAAGGAACCAGGCAGTCCAACCCTGAAAAATTGGCGGCGATGTGCCCCAGATCAGATCAACGCCGCGAACCCCCAGGCCAACCCAGAAGGATGAGAACATAAAGCTGAGAAAGCTGAACACACGATAGACAAAGCTGCGGTGAATGGAAGGCAAGGTGTAGGTACGCAGGATGGTGACGCCAGGCAAGGGTTCTTCGCGTGTCAGCCAGGCCGGGCGGCCGCCGGCTGAGCCGGTAAGATAGCTGACCGGGCTGGCGATGATGGTGACACGATGCCCCTGTCGGGCAAGCTGCTGCGCCATTTCGATATGCCGGGTGCCGCCAGCTTCGTCCAGAGCCGCAAAGGCCTGATGAATCAGCAAGATGTGCATGGGGGCTATTGTATCTTATTTTAAGACATGGCACCAATTCAAAAGCTCTAATGGCTACACGAAATACAAAAACGGCTAAGCAATCGAATTGGCGGCGCAGCCTGAGTGAGCGCGACAACAGAGAGCGCCGGGCGTTTCTCGGCATAATGCCAGGATACCCAGCCGCGGAGCGGATGCCCAGGCGAGTCACCAACCACGACTTCACCAGCGCGAACAATCTGAATTTTCAGGGGTATGTCGGCCGTTAATGATAAATGGATGGTCTTACCAGAAAGCTGAACCTGGATTTGTCCATCAGAAAAGTCCAAATCACCGTCTGGCAGAAGCCAGTGAAGCTGAATTTGATACTCCCCTGCCCCGTTTGGCGAGAGCGGCTCCACCCAGTCTTCAATTTCCCAGATATCGCCGGGCAGGGAGCGCAGCTGGCGGCGATGCCGCAATCCAAGAGCAGCATAACCATTGTGACTGGCCTCAAGACAGGTTGGCGAGAGCCGGCGCGCAGCTGCCTGAGCCCAGTTTGACCAGCGGAAAAGGCCCACCCGCCGCATCTGGTCCCGGCCAGCTACCGTCAGGGTATTGTGAATAAACGAGCCAGCCAGAGCATTATCCCAGGGGGGATCGGCGTTGTACTGGTAGGTGCCGGCATCCAGAGCGATATTTTGGCCGCCGTGCCAGATATCCACGTGGAGCTGGTCAGCATGGGCAGGACGACTGGTAAAACGCACAGCCCGCAGCGATGCCCAACCTTGATCATTGTTGAGGCGCAGCACCGCAGGTAATTCGAGCGGCAGGGAAATGCGCTCGACTTCGGACTGGCTTGGCAGAAGCCCCAGCCAGAGAGAGAGTTCATCCCAGGGGCCCGGGGGCAGGCAGGGCTGGCCCAGGAAAGCCCGGGCAGAGGCCTGGGCAACCGGGCGGTAATCTTGATAGCCGCCAGAAGAAAGCGGCAGGATGTTGGCGCCATCGTTATGGCCGAGATTGGGAACTTGACCCGAATCAAGATCAAGCTGCGCAAGGATCCAACGGGTGGCTGCCGCAAGGCGTTCTCGCACAGGGCCGGGCCAAGTCAGACCCAGAGGGCGAAGGGCAACCTGAGCCCACAGTGCAACCGAGAGCATCAGGCGGTGGTAATTGGTGCTGTGCTGGGCATAGGTGCCATCGGGAGCAATCTGGTGAAGGAGGCCGTGGCAGAGCCAGCGCCACCCTATTTGCCGCCAGCGGGAAGCCTCTGGCAGGTCGGGCAGGGCGGCGGCTGCCAGAAGCAAACCAAGCGCCTCGGTCAGCAGGTGATTGTTATTTTGGGCGCGGGCATAGCTCAAGGTGGGAGGGATGCGGCGAGCGTGCCGCACAAGCGCCTCACGCAGAGCAGCCAGCCGCTCGGGTGTTGAAGCGGGTGAATTTTCAAAAACCTGGGCGGCAAAAGCCAGGGCTCCCAGGCGCAGAGCCACTTCCTGGGCAGAGGTCCAGTTAGGGCCCAGGTAAGGCGGGTTGGCATGGGAGAATTTTTCAAAGTACAACCAGAATGCTTCGGCATACGCCGGGTGGTCTGGCAGTATGGCGGCGCGGGCAAGGGTGAAAACCCAGCCAAAGCGGGCAGGCTCCCAGATAAATTTTATATCCTGCCCGGCCACCCGCGAACCGTAAGTCAGGGCTGGCAACAGCGGCGCAGGCGGGGTCAGGTTCAGGGGAGTCTGTTCAAAACCAAAAAGATCAATCTGGCCAGTGACTATGGCATCCGCAGCAGATTTGATTGCCTCGGTGTTCTCAGCAACCACTGATAGATGGGCGGGAGACGGGAGGGCCCAACATGGCTGTATCAAAGCATTGGCTGGGGGACGATTTAAAGCCGCCGACAGTGCGCGCCGTGTCAGCCCCAGCTTGAGGCCAAGCTGGTACTGGCTGTAGGCCAGGGTCTGCTCAAGGCCCAATTCACGCGCGAGGCGTAGATTCTGCCAGATTCGGTGAAGCATTGGCGGTTAAGTCAATTTCGCACCCGGTGCGCAAAGAGTCCATTGCGGCAAAGGTGGTGCGGGTCACGGAGAATAGATCAACCAGCGGGATGGGGGCTGTGCTGCCGGGTTTGAGGGAGCGCAAAAAGGCTTCCCAGCCGGCGCGGTGACCCTTATCCTGGCGCAGGCGGCTCTGGAAAACCTGGCGGCGGCCATCACGAACCAGTTCAAGGGTGCGGAAATCATCCAGGGCGGCGGCCCTTCCGCCGCAAAAGACCTCTACGCGTTCCTTGGGGAAGCTCTTATCGCCATTGGCAAGGTAAAGAATGGTGCCCAGAGAGCCATCAGCAAAGCGCAGCCGCAGGGTGACATTGTCTTCGCGATAGCGAGCGCCATCGGGCAGTCCTTCCACGCTGACGGCAACCGGCGGCGTTCCGACCAGGTAGGTCAGGAAGTCGACAAAATGGCAGCCTTCGCCAATGATGCGCCCCCCGCCAACCTGCGGATCATGAAGCCAGTGGGTCAGCGGCAGGTAGCCCGCATTGACTCGATAGAAGGCCATCATCGGTTCGGCGCGGGCGCTCAGAAAATCTTTGAGGCGGATGGCAAAGGGGGCAAAGCGGCGGTTAAAGCCGACCATCAGACGCGGGGCATTTTCAGACTGAGCCAAAGCCGACTCGATTTCGGACAGGCCGGCAGCGTCAATAGCCAGCGGCTTTTCGCAAAAGACGTGCTTGCCCAACCGCAAGGCCGCCGCGACCTGGCGGGCATGGTGATTGTGACGGGTCAGGATGGCAACCACATTGACGGCAGGATCGTTAAGCAGATCTGCTTCAGATGAGCTGGCATAGCCAAAACCGAAGCGGTGCATGGCGTTACGGGCGCTCAAGCCTGAGGCGGTTGCTACACCCACTCGCCGAATACCCCCAGCCGCCTTAACGGCGGGGAGGAACACGGCCGTGGCATAGTTCCCAGCGCCCAAAACACCCAGCCCTAATTCACCAGTGTTTGAGAGATCGGTATTCGATGAAAGCGTTTTTTGAGGATGGGGGGGAAGTGTTTCAGTCTGGGGATAGGTTAATAAGACGCCCAGGAAAGGCTGGGAGAGTTTGCCGGTAATTAGCTCATAGGCCTCGGGAGCGCGCTCAATGGGGAAGCGATGAGAGATCAAAGGGCGTACGTCCAGCCGACCTGTTGCCATCAATTCAACCATGGCTTCCAGGTTGCGACCCTCAGTCCAGCGCACGTAACCCGCGGGATAATCCAGGCCGCGTTCTTCATAAGCAGGATCGTAGCGACCGGGGCCATAGGAACGTGAAACCTGGAAATGAATCTCTTTATCGTAAAAAGGCTTGCGTTGAAGATTCAAGCCAACTGCGCCAACCGCAATGACATGGCCGCGGTCACGGCAGATTTGGGCAGCAAGCTGAATGGGGTCGTCAGAGCGGGCATCGGCGCAGATGAGGACAATATCGAAGCCGCGACCGCCGGTATGCGCCAGGGCGGTCTCCTCGGCATCGGCGCGCAACACAGCCGTTACCCCCATCTGTTGGGCCAGTTCAACTCGCTGTGGAGATAAATCCACACCAAAAACAGAGCAGCCGGCAGCATGGGCAATACCAGAAGCCAGCAGCCCCAGCAATCCCAGGCCAATGACCGCCACACGCGCACCTACCTGAGGCTGCGCCAAGCGGAAGCCATGCAAGGCGATGGCGCCTAAGGTTACAAATGCGGCCGAGTCACAATCTACCTGGGATGGCAGTTTTGCCAACAAGTTTTTGGGTACCAGGGCATATTCGGCATGGACGGCAAAGCCGCCCCCGGCACAGGCGACCCGGTCGCCGGGTCGGAACCCCTCCATGCCAGCACCTACAGCGATAATCGTACCGGCGGACGAGTATCCCAGAGGCATGGGTTGGTCGAGGCGATTGAAGGTCGCCTCGAGCGTGGTTAAGATGCCCTCACGGCGGGCCTTGTCTAGAACCTGCCGAACGAGATCAGGACGTGAACGCGCCTTGCCCAGCAGACTCTTTTCCGCAAATTCAACCAACATTCGTTCGGTACCTGCTGAAACCAGAGAGGCGGCTGTACGCACCAGCGCCATGCCAGAACGGACCGCAGGAACGGGCACTTCGGCTACCTGGGTTTGGCCATCACGCATATTTTGTAGGAGTTGTTTCACAGAGAAATCACCTCAGAGGGGGATGGTTCTGATTATACTGTTTTTTCGGGAGCCCGTTAAAAAGGCCGCTATGTTAAGGTGCTTTGCTATTAAAGGTTATCATTTTTGTTAAGTGACCGCCAAGAGGCGATTTATTGTTTCATGATATACTGTTTTCTAGTTTGTACACCCATCCTGAAATTGAGATAGAGGGCGAATTGTCTGACCAACGCATCGTCAAAATGGCACACATTCTGGTGGATCATTCCACCGGGATCAAACCCGGCGACCGGGTCGTTATTGAAGCCACCACTGCAGCCGAAGATCTGGTCCGCGAAGTTTATCAACGTGTGCTGGAAAAAGGCGGACACCCACACATTCTGTTCAGTATGCCCGATCAGGATGTGATTTTATACCGCAGCGCGGGGCCCAAACAACTGGATTTTGTGCCGACATTCCACAAGCTGGCAGCGGATCAATTTGAAGCCCGCATCCGGATCTATTCTGAAACGTTCTTACGCGGGTTGGAAGGTGTTGATCCGGCGCTACAATCCCGACGGCAGAAGGCGCTGGCGAATATTCAGCAAGTGATTTTACGGCGCGGCGCCACTGGCGCCATGCGCTGGGTAAGCACCATGTACCCCACCCCGGCCTATGCCGAAAATGCGGGTATGGATTTGGAAACATACCGCGATTTCTTCTACCGGGCCTGCCATGCCGATGCGCAAACCACTGAACCGGTGGCCTACTGGCAAAACAAACGCGAAGAACAGAAGAAGCATATTGCCCGGATTGAGGGGCACGGTCTGGTCACACTAAAGGGACCAAACGTAGATCTGTCACTCTCCATTCTGGGGCGGAAGTTCAACAACTCCAGCGGATATCACAACCTGCCAGATGGTGAAATTTATACCGGACCTGTGGAAGATTCGGCTAATGGCTGGGTTAAGTTCACTTACCCGGCGATGTACGGCGGGCGCGCGGTTGAAGGCGTGGAATTGCGCTTTGAAAAAGGGCGCGTGGTTGGGGCAACCGCCAAAACCAATCAGGATTTCTTGCACGAAATGCTGGAGACCGATTCCGGCGCCCGCTATCTGGGCGAATTTGCGATTGGAACCAATTTTGAGATTGACCGGTACACCGGTAATATCTTATTCGATGAAAAAATCGGCGGGACGTTCCATCTGGCGCTTGGTATGGGCTACCCCGAGACGGGCAGTATGAATCGCAGCGCGATCCACTGGGATATGATCTGCGACATGCGGACGGATTCGGAAATTCGGGTGGATGGCGAGCTGTTCTACCGAAACGGGGCTTTTGCCTTCTAGCTTCGGCTAAAACTGAAATTAAAAAGGGACGGAGAATAATCCGTCCCTTTTGATTTACTTAACCAGAAAGCCGTTATTTGGCGTATTCAACGGCACGGGTTTCGCGAATGACGGTTACCTTGATTTGACCGGGGTATTGCATGGTTTCTTCAATCTTCTTGGCAATATCACGCGCCAGACGGGTGGCGGCCAGATCGTCAATATCTTCGGGGCGGACGATAATGCGGACTTCGCGGCCAGCCTGAATGGCATAGCTCTGGCTGACGCCCTTGAAGGAGGTGGCGATGTCTTCGAGCGCGCGCAGGCGCTTGATGTACTGTTCGAGGTCTTCGCGGCGGGCGCCAGGGCGAGCGCCGGAGATGGCGTCGGCAGCTTCGGCGATGACGGCTTCAACGCTTTCCTGCTCAACCTCGTGATGGTGGGCAGCAATGGCATTGACGACACGGGGGTGAACGCCATAACGTTTGGCAAATTCAGCGCCAATTGAAGCATGGGTGCCGTCCACGTTGTGATCCATGGCCTTGCCCAGATCATGGAGCAGGCCAGCGGCACGAGAAATATCCACATCGGCGCCCAGGTCAGCAGCGATGACGGCAGAAAGGCGGGCGACCTCAACGGCATGAGCCAACTGGTTCTGCCCGTAGGATGTGCGGAAGCGGAGCCGACCCAAGACCCGGATGATTTCGGGATGCAGACCAGCAACGCCAGCTTCAAAGACAGCCTGTTCGCCAGCTTCAACAATATCCTTGTCCACCTCGCGCTGGGTGTCGTTGAGAATTTTTTCAATGTGGGCAGGGTGAATGCGGCCATCCACAATCAGGCGCTCCAGGGAGCGGCGAGCGACCTCGCGGCGGACGGGATCGAAGCAAGAGATCGTCACTGCCTCGGGCGTGTCATCCACAATCACGTCCACGCCGGCAGCCTGTTCAAAGGCGCGGATGTTACGACCGTTGCGGCCCACAATACGACCCTTCATTTCCTCATTGGGCAGGGGGACAACTGAGGTCGAGACTGCGGCAACGTGGTCAGAGGCCACGCGCTGAATAGCATCGGCAACAATTTCGCGGGCGCGTTTTTCGCCATCGGCACGGGCTTCGGCCTCGATCTGGCGGATGATGCGGGCCATGTCATCGCGGGATTCTTTTTCGACTTCCTGCAACAACTGAGCGCGGGCTTCGTCAACAGACATGTTGGCAACTTTCTGCAGTTCAGCCAGTTTATCCACAGCCATTTTTTCAATATCATTGGCGCGCTTATCCAAGGCGCTCTGGCGCTTGTTAATCGCCTGCTCACGCAGTTCCATCCGCTCAGTGCGGTGGTCCAGCTCAGTGCGGCGTTTTTGGAGGCGCTCTTCCTCGTGAACAATTTCGCTGCGGCGGCGAGTCAATTCTGACTCAGCATCCTGCTGTAACCGCAGGGATTTGTCGCGGGCTTCCAACTCAATGGTTTTGGCCCGCTCGTTCGCAACCAGAACGATGTTGTCGGCTTTGTTTTGCTGTTCAACATAGAACTGCTGCTTGAAGTTATCAATTTTGGTTTTGGACAGGACGTTGGCAATAATTACAGCAGCAATTATCGCCAACACGCCAACACCGGATAAGATATATCCCAGTACTTCCATTTTTAATTTTCCTCAATTTCCAAATCAGTATTTAGCGTTTCCAACGTATGATGACTGGCCCAGACCTGACGAACCACCTCGGCGGTCGTCTGATAATCAAATCCCCGGCGGCCCAAAAAGGCCGAAAGCCGGGTACGAAAGGCCTGCCAATCGAGATCCTGCAAGCGCCGGGCATAGCGCTCAGCGGCCTGCAAAGCCAGGGCGTTATCGTCCACGGACTCATCGAGCGCGTCATCAATCGCATCGGCAGCGATTCCCTTCTGGCGAAGCTCCAGGGCGAGCGCGCGCCGTCCACGCGGGCGGAACGTTGAGCGGTTCTCAACCCAGAGACGGGCAAAAGCCGCATCATCCAGTAAGCGGTTTTCTTTGAGACGCTCAAGGGTGGCTTCGATCACGGTGGGATCAAAGCCGTGGCGTGTGAGCCGCTGCTGAATTTCGGCAGTGCTACGAGGACGGATAGCAATCAACTGCAGCGCTTTTTGATAGGCCACTTCATGGGTATCTTGAGCCTGCAGCGAGGTGATTTTTTCAGGGGTCAGGATCTGACCAATTTGCAGCCAAGCCGCAACAACTCGGGCCAAGCCAAAAGCAAAATCACCATCCAGGTACACATTGACCCGGTTGGGATTGCGTTTTTGAACTTTAAGCGCCGTTATTTTCTGATCCATGCGACCGTCATCTATCCGCCCCCCTAATAATGGTGGCTACAAGTCAAGTCACGTGGATGCTGGTAAAACTAACGAACCGATTCCTGTAAAAGACGCTGACTGAAGGGAATTAAGGCAGGTCCACCAGCGGAATAATCCGCCGATTCAAGTGTGGCTGCCGGATTGATGCAATTAATGCCGATAGTGTCGTCATTTTGCGAGAAATGTCCTTCAGCTTTGCAATCTGATCACCTGAACAAGGATCATCAGACTGTTGCAACTCCCTTGCGGGAGATAACTATGCCCAACAAACACGGATTGACTTCTAGCTCCAACGCTCTTATGAGCGCCCAGGGAAGCTGTGAAACAATCTTGAAACATATTATACATGATTTTCATAAAAGGGCAAACCAAAATAAAGGGTTATTGCTCAGGTTTTTATGATGTTATCTGGCGGTTTTGCAGACGCCAGAGGTGGGCGTAGAGGCCGTCGGCTGAAATCAAATCGGCGTGGCGGCCGCGTTCCATGACGATGCCAGCATCAAGAGCGATAATTTCATCGAGGGCGTCCAGCCCAATCAGGCGGTGTGTAATCCAAATCACGGTATGACCGGCAGAAAGCGCCAGCAGAGTCTGGATGAGCGCCTGCTCGGTCAGAGCATCCAGATTGGCAGTGGGTTCGTCCAATATCCAGATGGGGGCATTCTGCAAAAGCAGGCGTGCCAGTGCAAGCCGCTGGCGCTCACCAGCGCTCATCTGATGGCCCTGCTCACCCAGCCAGGTGTCCAATCCATTGGGCAGAGCAGAAAACCACTCGGAGAGTTGAACGTGGGTTAAGGCTGATATTAGTTCGGCGTCAGTTGCGGCAGGTTGAGCCAGGCAAAGGTTCTCTCTAAGGGTAGCGGTAAAAACCATGGTATGCGGAGAAATGACACCGATTCTCTTCCGGCTGTCTGATAGGCTGTAACTGCTCAAAGGTTGGCCGCCCAGTAATATCTGCCCGGGGATGTGGGGCCAAAACCGCAGTAGGAGATTGGACAAGGTGGATTTTCCGGCGCCGCTGGGGCCGACAATGGCAATGCGCCGCCCAAGGGGCAAGGCTGCCGACAGGTTGCGCAAGGCGGGCGGCAGTTCAGGGGCGTAGGAGAACGTCAGGTTAACCAGTTCAACATCACTGTTTGCGGGCGGCGGGAGCGGTGCGGCAGGCTCCGAGACCATTGGTGGGAGGTCTGCCAGTGCAAAGAGCCGCCGCCCGGCTTCTAAAGAGGTCTCCAGATTTTGGGCCGCGCTGGCAAGCGGCAGAACGGCTTCAAAACTGGCGAGGGTTAGCTGAACCAGAACTGCCAGCAAAATACCCGGGAGCACATCTGCTGAGACCAGAGGGATGGATAACCAAAGGATGCCCCACAACGTCAGGAGCATCAAGCCAAGGTTGAGGGCATTGGCCAGGCCGCCCGCCCAGGCCAGACGCATTTGCGCCGCGCCCATCTGGCGGCCAAGGTGATTAATTTGATCAAGTGCGGCGTCAGAACGGTTATACAGCAGCAATTCGGGCATGCCCTGCAGGCCATCCACCACGGCGGCGGAGAGTTGGGAACGTGCAGCGACGATCTGCCGACCGGGTTTGCGCGCCAGGATGCGCGTCACCACAGGCACCCCCACGCCCGAGACGAGCAGTCCTCCAGCAAGAAGAAGGCCCAGTTCGGGGTGATAGGACCCGATGAACAGGCTCATGCCAATCGTCACAATAAGGGCAACCAACGGCGGTGCAACGGCGCGCACGTAGAAGTTTTCGAGGGTTTCAATATCGGCAATGGCGCGAGAGAGGAGATCGCCACCCTGGTAATCCATAAGGCGAGCCGGAGCCAGGGGCTCAATAGAGCGGTAAAACGAGGTGCGGAACTGAGCCAGCAGGCGAAAATTGACCGAGTGAGAAACCAGACGCTCCAGATAGCGAAAAACAGCCCGGGAAATGCCAAAGAAACGGACACCCACAATAGCTACCTGCAACGTGGCAATGGATGGGTGAAGGGCTGCCCGGGCAATTAGATCGGCAGAGGCGCCTAATAATCCGATGGCGCTGGCGATGGTGGCCACGCCGAGCAGGATGGATAAAGCGACCCGGGCAGTAAAGGGGCGTAAAAATCCAAGCAGGCGGACGATTATTTTCATCTGCCCCCCCGATAGGCCGATAATAACGCCGCATAGGAACCGCCAGCCGACAACAGGTCGGCATGGGTGCCGGATTCGACGACGCGCCCATTGGAAAGGAACAGGATTTGATTGGCTTGCTGAATTGTCGTCAGACGGTGCGCAATGACCAGGACCGTACGCCCAACACAAAGCTGGTGGATGGACTGCTCCAGCCAGACTTCCAGCGCAGGGTCGAGGTAGGCGCTGGGTTCATCAAGGATGAGGATGGGGGCTGGACGTAAAAAGGCACGGGCCAACGCCAGGCGCTGCACCTGTCCAGTGCTCAGGCGGGCACCTGATTCGCCGACCAGGGTATCGTAAGACTGCGGCAGCGCTTCAATCCAATCCGCCAAGCCGGCCTGACGGGCCGCCAGCCGGACATCCTCTGGCGAGGCAGCGGGCCAAGCCAAACGGATATTGGCTGCGATGGTATCGTGAAAGAGATGCGGTTGTTGGGGCACCCAGGCAATTTGCTGGCGCCAGGCGGCTAAATCAAACCCGGACAAGAGTTGATCATTGAGCCAAATGGCGCCAGACTGAGGTTGAATGAAGCGCAGCAGCAGGTTGACGATGGTGGTTTTGCCTGAGCCGCTGGGGCCAACCAGGGCTGTTACCTTGCCTGCATGAAGGGTGAAAGACAGATTATCCAGGGCTTCGAGCTGGCGCCCAGGATAGGTATAGCTGACCGAGTTGAAACAAATTTCAAAAGGCGGCTGCAGATTCGGCGCTGCAAGGGAGGATTCGAGCAAGTGCGTCGATTCTGGAACGGGCAGGGCCAGCAGATCAAATATTTGCTGTGCGGCAGAAATACCCGTCATGGCGGCATGGAAGCGCAACCCAAGCTGACGCAGGGGGAGGTAAAACTCGGGCGCCATGAGCAGGACAAAGAAGGCTTGTTCAAAGGCAATCTGCCCGTAGAGCAGGCGAATACCAATTTCCACAGCAACCACAGCGGTGCTGATGGTGCTGACCAATTCAAGTACCAGAGCAGAGAGAAAGGTCACGCGCAAAACCTGCATGGTGGTCAGGCGGTATTGATCGGCAACACTGGCAACCTTTTGAGCCTGGTCAAGACTGCGCCCCAGGGCCTTGAGGGTTGAAAGGCCTTGCAATGTATCCAGAAAGAAGGCGCTCAAACGCCCCAAAGCCTGCCACTGGCGCCCAGTGGCGGTCTGCGAGGCGCTGCCCACCAGGCGCATGAAAATTGGGATAAGCGGGGCGGTTACCAGCAGGGCCAGCCCAGAGAGCCAATCCAACGGAAAGACAACCGTCAAGATGGCCAGCGGGATGAGGGCTGAAAGGATTAATTGGGGCAGATACTGGCTGAAATAGGCTTCCAGCGATTCGATGCCCTGGATGGCGGCGGCGGTTACTTCTCCAGTTGTGGCGCCGGTTTGCTGCTCTGCACCGGCTGGGCCGCGCTCAAACCAGCGGCGCATCAAAAGGGTGCGCAGGTTGTTTTTGACCTTCACAGCAACGGCATTAGCGCTCAAATCACCAGCGAGCGAAACCAGGACGCGCAACAGGATGACCCCGAGGAGCAAGATCAACAGCGGCTGGACCTGGGCCAAAGTGTGATGGTCGATAAATACGCCCGCCACAATCTGACTGAGCAAACGAGCCTGAAAGACAATCGCCAATGCGCCTAATAATCCAAGCAGGATTGTGGCGAGCAGGGCAAAACGAGCCTGCCAGGCCTGGCGCAGCAAGCGAGGGTCGAGGTTCATGGGAAAATTATATCATTGGGAGATGGTCAGGTTGGAAACCAGAATCACAACAGAGCAGCTTTTGAGCTGCTCTGTTGTGATGTGAGACCGGACCGGTTATGGTTGAGGTGTGCGCTGATCCTTTGGCGGGTGCTGCTGACGGAAATCAGCCAGGGCAATACGGAGGGCCTCATTGGCTTCATTCAGCGTATCGCGACAATCATCCAGCGAGGCGCCAGCCGATTCCAGGGTTTGCAGGGCCAGGTCACGGTCGGTAACTTTTCCCTGGTCATCAAATCCGGCATGGGTGGCGAGGGTTTGGTTGGCAGCATCGTGATCAGTGCGGGCGTCGGATACAGCAGTTTGAAAGGCAGCCAGAGCGGTTTCCAGCGGGGCTGTATCCAGGCCTTGTTCCTGCAGACGTGCGATCAGATCTTCGAGGCGGGTTATCCGCTCGGCGATGCGGTCAAAGCGTGTGGATTGAATGGTGAGCCATTCCTGCTGCCGGGCATAGGCGCGCTCCAGCCGGGTGTTACCATCTGTACCAGAACGATCTGCCGGTGTTGACGGGGTGGCATCAGCAGATGTGGGGGGTTCCTGACCCTGTGCCTGCACACTGCTGACGGGCAGCGATAAGAAGATGGTGGTCAGCAGCAAGACAGTCACAAGGCTAAAACCAATTCGGCGAGTCCAGATTGCGGTCATATCAAAACCTCCTGCTTCTAAAAATTGGATGGGGCTGTTTCCAGCGCTTACAAATCCAATTTTAGAGCAGGCGTGTAAAGGCTTGATATGCCCAGTGTAAATTGAGTGTAAATTCCTAGAAGTCGAGCAGGAAAAGGATGTCTTTGAGGGCAGCGTTGAAGACTGCCTGCATTACTTCGTCTGAGGCGGAATAGGCGCCGCCAAAAACGCCATCGCCATAGATCTGGCGGGTTTGAGCCGCGTTGGGAAGGCCCTTAAAAGCAGGCGGTGTTTTCTCGCCTGTGGGGAGGTCCGAGACTCGCGTGAATGGGAAGGCTTCCAGCCAAGAGGCATGGTATGGGCGCAGACCATGCGCCTGAGCCACCTGGGCAACGCTTTCTGCCGTCCACCAGGCGTACCAGGTGACATGCAAACCAGGCAGTTCGTTGGATAGTTCGGTCAGGCGGGAGCGGGCGGGATCGTTGCCGCCGTGTCCGTTGAGGAAGAGCATCCGCCGGAAGCCCACCGCATGGAGAGAATGCACCAGATCGGATACCACATCTAGAAATGTTGAGACACGCAGGCTGATTGTGCCCGGGTAGGTGAGGAAATAGGGGGAAACACCAAAGGGCAGGGGCGGTGCGACCAATACGCCGGTTTGCTGGCTGGCAGCATCAGCCAGAGCAAGAGGAATGCGCGTGTCGCACGCCAGGCTCAGATAACCGTGCTGTTCGCTGGCGCCCAAAATCAACATAACACGGTCATCGTGCTCCAAATATTTTTCGACATCCATCCAGTTCAAGTCATCAAAGCGCATGGAAACCTCTCTGAATCACTCTGGTTGAAAAAGCCAGCCCAGCTCAGATAAAGCCCGCCCCAGCCGCGTGCCGTGCCAGGTGATCAGACTGCCGTTAATCATATAAATTCTGCGGTGGCGGACTGCCGATGTTCCGGCATACTGAGTGTAGCACTGCTGGCGGTGGGTTTCGCTGAAGCGAAAAGGTTCGTCAGGTAAAAGAATGACCTCGGGGTCAGCGGCGATTATTTCTGCGGCGGTCAAGCGCGGGTAACGGGTATCTCGCTCGGCGGGGGGTTCGGCATCTGCCAGGCCCAGATCGGCTTCAAGCGGGTAACGGCGAGACCGTTCGGCAAAAACATTCTGCCCACCGAGAACGCGCAACAGATCCGCGGGGTAAGTCTGGGCGTTAAAGGTCATCCACCAGGGTTCTCCGGCGTGTTCATCCAGCCAGATGGGGCAGAAATACCGCAGTGGTGTCTCGCTGGCGGTCAGTTCTGCCAGTTGAAGGGCATCTTCAAGCAGCCGCAAACGAATTGAGGCATTTTCGCTGCCAAAGATTTCGGTCAGCGCCCAAAGCAAACGCATGACATCTCGGACAGTCTGGGGAAAAACCAGCCAAACAAGGTTGTTTGATGCTGCCAAGGTTTCAATCACCGGGCGAGGGTTTTCCTCTTGATTGGCAAGGATAAGGTCTGGTTGCAGAGATTGAATATCCGCCATGCGCGGGCTGCGAGTGCCGCCCACTCGGGGGAGATGCTCGATTACGCCGCGGGGCTGGGTACAGTAATCGGTGATGCCTACAACAGCATCACCAAAGCCAAGGTCAAACAGGCTTTCGGTCAGGGAAGGAACCAGAGAAACAATCCGCCGCGGTGGGCGGTTGAGCTGCGTCAGGATGGCTTCAGTACCGGTTACCAGCATGGGGTTTACTGACCTGAAAGCAAGTCGAGGGCGGTGGCGGTGACCAGAGCTGCGGCACGGGGCAAAACAGACTCATCAAAATCAAAGCGTGGGTGGTGATGGGCGTAATTGAGGCCGCGGGAGGGGTCGGCAGAGCCAACAAAGACAAAGCAGCCGGGAATGCGTTCATAAAAGAAGGCCATATCCTCTGATCCCATGGTCTGGTAGTTGGTTTCAATTTCGGCTTCAGGCCAAGCCTGCCGAGTGACGGAAATGACGCGTTGGGTAACCGCCGGATCATTGACCACAGCCGGGGTGAGTGGGTTGATTTCGATAGAGGCCTCACATCCAAAGGCTGAGGCGATATCTTTGACAATTTGCTCAAAGCGGGCAAACAGAGTGTCTTTGACACGGGGCTTAAACCAACGCATGGTGCCAGCCAGTTCGGCAGACGGGGGAATGACGTTGAAGGCATCGCCAGAACGTACCCGGCAGACACTGACCACAGCATCATCCATGGGAGCAATATTGCGAGCAACGACGGACTGCAGCGCGGTGATAATCTGAGCAGCAGCAACGATGGGATCGATGGTTTGCTGGGGGATGGCGCCGTGCCCGCCGCGCCCTTTGAGTTGAACTGTAAAAATGGCCGAGCCAGCCATGACAGGGCCCGGAGAAATACCCAGCCATCCGACGGGGCGATCATTCCACAAATGCACGGCCAGGGCGTTGACCGGCTGATATAGATCGAGAACGCCATCGCTGATCATGCGCTCGGCGCCATTCAGGCCTTCCTCGCCCGGCTGGAAAACCAATTGGATTGCACCATTAATCTCATCCCGGTGGGCGAGAAGCAAGCGAGCAACTGTCAAACCGATTGCCATATGACCGTCATGACCACAGGCATGCATCATGCCGGGGGTCTGCGAGGCGTATTCGGCGCCAGTCTCTTCCTGAATGGGCAGGGCGTCCATGTCAAAGCGCAGCAGGATGGTTGGGCCCGGGTGGGTGCCGGGAAGCAGGGCGGTGACGCCGGTTTCGGCATAACCGGTATGCACCTCAAGACCCAGGGAGCGCAGCTCAGCGGCAATAATGCCGGCAGTGCGAACTTCCTGACAGCCCAGTTCAGGGTTGGCGTGAAAATCACGCCGCCAGGCGCGGGTGGTTTCAAACAGGTTCAGAGCTTCGGAATAGAGGTTTTTCATGGGGGATCCTAAAATTTGATGCGCCGAAAGCGCTCGACAAATTGGGGATGATCGGCCGTGCCAAAAGGCGTAAAACGAGTGCGCATCCGTTGTTCAAACGGCACAGGGTCGCCAATCTGAGAGCGATGCTCGAGCAGGGCGCGCAAACGCTGTTCAAAGAAAGGCGTGACATCCAGAACGGTATCGGCCTGGGCAGTGAGTGAAAGCCAGACCTCTTGAACCATATGTGGCTGCAAACCTTCGGCCAATAGTTCGGGAAAATACAGCGGGTTTCCACTGGCGGGGAATAGCGCGTCTAACACGATCTGACCGGCAGCGCGATGGTCGGGGTGGTTAATGTAGCCATCCATGGGCAGGAAATTGGTGGGGTCGCAGGTGACCAAGATATCGGGACGATATTGGCGCAACAGGCGGACAACCGCACGGCGAGCTTCCAGTGATGGGACCAACTCGCCGTCGATATAATCCAGAAACTCAATTTCATGCACACCCAAGATTGCGGCAGCAGCATGCTGTTCGAGTACCCGACGCCGGGCAAGCTCATGCGGATCAGTCTGGGGGTCTTTGGCGCCCTTCTCGCCATGCGTCAGCAGACAATAGCGCACATGGTGCCCTTGATAAGTCCAACGGGCAATGGTTGCACCGCAGAAAAATTCGGGGTCATCGGGGTGGGCCAGGATTACAAGGATATTTTTGGGTTCAGCCCAGTTTTCAGGGGGTTGGAGCATGCTCCCTCCCGGTCAGGATTGCTCTATAATGGTGACTTCGTCCCGGTCAAAGGCGCGATAGCCGACTTCGGGCAGTTCAACCAGAATGCGTCCGGCAAGCGGGGAGACATCCACAACCTTACCTTCACCAAGCGGGGTCATGACATGTTTGTTGCGTTTGGGCAAGCCCTGACGGGCATCCACATACTGCTGGTATTCGTAGATGAGGCAGCAACGCAGGCGCCCACACATGCCCGTAATTTCTGGCGGGGTGAGCGAAATGCCCTGTTCTTTCGCCATGCGGATGGAGATAGAACTAAAATCAGTGAGAAAGCGGGTGCAGCAGCGCGTTTCGAGGCCACAGGCGCCCATGCCGCCCATAATTTTTGCGGCATCACGAGGGCCGATCTGGCGAAGCTCTACCTGGGAGGGGCTGAAAGCGCGCTGCATATCCTGGCGGAGGGACTTCATGTCCACTTTTTCTTCGGTTTCGGTGCTGTATAGGATGCTTAATCGCGAGCCTTCAAAGCTAAACTCTACGGCAACGATTTTAGCGCCGACAAGATGGAGCTCGCGGGCCCGCTGGCGGGCGGCCTCCAAAACCTCGGGCTCCCGGCTTTGCCAGAGCTGCCGTTGAAGCAGGTCACGTGGGGTGGCGCGGCGCTCAACACTTTTAAGACCCCCTTCGAAGGGAGCATCCGAATCGTTAACCAGAGAAGCGACTTCACCTAGCTGCCAGCCGCGTGCCGTCTCGACCACCACGGGGTCACCGATCTTCAGTTCAGGTATCTGGGCAGCGTCAAAATGATAGATTTTGCCAACATTGCAAAACCGAACGCCAACCACAAATGGTTGTTGTGTCTCGGTCATTGATAAAAATCCTTTCTAAGAAAGACCGTCAGGCGGCTTGTTTTTGTAGGTAATGTTGTACCTCAAGCCGGTACTGCTGGAATTGTACCAGTAAATCGGCATCGCTGCCGCGAAATCGGCGAACCGTTTGGCGGGCGCACTGAGTGCAGCCACGCATGGCGCGGAAGGAATCGGCGCCGCAGGAGGCGCAGCTTGCCATACGAACCATCATCAAGGTGAAGGCTAGTTGATCGAGGGGATCGGCTGTGGCCGAAGCAATCTGATCCACCAGGGCTGACCAGGAATCGCTGCGCAAACTGCGTAGACTGGGAACAACGCGAAGCGGGAATATCAGTTCAGTATCTTCGTTATACATTTCAGGCTGCAGTTTCTGCGCTGGGCTTTTTGGCGGCGGCTTTGGCAGCCCGGGCCTCATCTTCACGGGCTGCGTTGGTGGGGCGAATGCTGGCGTAGTAAGAGGCCGGTTTGAGCAGGCGGTTCAGATCAAAGATATGGTGGGCCATTCGGTCTACACTGGCAACCTCGTAATCATGATCCATTCTGATGGCGTCAAAGGGACAGAATTCGGCGCAGAAGCCACAGTTCATGCAGATGTCTACATCAATATAGAATTCAGCCGGAGAAGCGACCGGCTTGCCGGTGGCCGGGTCTGAACTGCGGACGATGGAAATGCACTGCGGGGGGCAGACTTTGGAGCAAATACCGCAGGCAGTACAGCGCACGGCGCGTGAGCCATCTGTATTTTCATCATACACGAGAAAGGGCAAATAGCGGAATTCTTCGGGTACGGGCAGCTTTTCTTCGGGGTATTGGACGGTAAAGATGCCGGTGGTGTCACTGCTGCGACGTTTTTCAATACCAGCGGGAGTGTTGTAGAACCGGGGGCCACGGCGTAAATCTTCAATATAGGTGGTGATAAAGTGTTTGAAGGTAACCCAGAGACCTCTGACAATACCAGTGCCATGAATTTTCATTTTCATACTCCCTTAGCGGTCAACTTCGCCAAGCACAATATCAATGGAGCCGAGGACGGTAACCACATCGGCAATTTTTCCACCGCGCGACATCGGCGCCAGGGCTGTAAGGTTCACAAAAGATGGGGCGCGCACATGGTAACGCCAGGGATTGGGCTTGCCGTTTGAGACGACATAAAAGCCCAGTTCGCCTTTGGGGCTTTCAACGCGGCCATAGGCCTCACCGGCAGGGACACGAACCGTGTGCTGGGGCTTGCCCGCCAGAATGGGGCCTTCGGGCATATCTTTGAGGGCTTGTTCCAGAATACGCAGGCTCTGGCGAGCCTCGTCAAGGCGAATGAGGTAGCGATCATAGATATCGCCGTGGTAGCGGACGCAGACGTTGAAATCAAAGCGATCGTAGATGCTATAAGGGTCGGCTCGGCGAATATCATAAGGGACACCCGAGGCGCGCAGCACGGGACCGGAGACGGAGAGGGCAACAGCCTGTTCGGCGGTCAGCACGCCAATGCCTTCGCAGCGGGCGCGGACAATTTCATTGTTGGTGAGGTAGGCATCCAGTTCTTCGATTTTACGCGGCAAACGATCAAAAACTAGATTATGGATTTTTTGTTCAATGCCCTCCGGCAGATCACGCGAGACGCCGCCGAAGCGGAAGTAATTACACATCATGCGCGAGCCAGATACTGCCTCGAAAATATCCAGGATGAGTTCGCGCTCTTCAATGACGTAAATCATGGGAGTGAAGAAGGCGCCCAGGTCGTTCAGCAGGAAGCCGACCGCGAAGAGGTGATTCAAAACACGAGTCAGTTCAGCCATGATTACACGAAGATATTCGGCGCGCTCGGTCGGGCGGATGCCCATCAGACGTTCCACCGTCAGAGCGTAGCCGAAGTTGTTGCTCATGGAATTGATGTAATCCAGGCGGTCCGTGAAGGGCATGTTCTGCAGGAAGGTATTGCGCTCGCCGATTTTCTCGTGGTTGCGGTGAAGATACCCCATCACGGGTTTGAGGTCAACAACAGTTTCTCCATCCAGCAGGGCAGCAATGCGGAAGACGCCATGCGTGGAAGGATGCTGGGGGCCAAGATTGACAATCATCTGGTCGGTGCGCAGGCCATTTTGCCCTGTGCCGCGGGTAAGGGTGCGGTACAGAGACTCATCGCCATCGGGCGCCCAGCTTTCGGGGTCAAAGCCGAGGGGATAGGCCAGGTTATTGTGGTATGGGTTTTGATCCTCAATCCGGCGGGGCTGGCCTTCGGGCCAGCGGCTCTTGTACGGCTTGACATCTTCTTCAAAAAAGGGCTCATGCCAGTCTTTGCGGAGAGGATGCCCGGCGAAACCCTCCCAGGTTAGGATGCGGCGCAGGTCAGGGTGGCCGGTGAACTGCACGCCGAGCAGATCCCAAACCTCACGCTCCTGGAGTTCGGCGCCTGGATATAGATTCACCAGCGAGGGCACCGCAGAATCGGCACGGGAGGTCTTGATCTTTAAAACAAGGGCGGGGCCACCAATGGAGCGGTACAGATGATAGACAATTTCGATGCAATCTTCGGGCAGATAGTCCACTGCGGTGATGGACGATAGATAATCATAGCCAAATTCGTCCCGCAAAGCCCAGACTACCTGAATAAATAGACCGGGTGCAACAATAAATCCAGAATAACCCGGGCGAGTGTCGGCAGAGACGGCCTCAGGGAAGCGTTCGACAAGGTTGGGGATGGATTGATCCAGGTCACTCATGGCTTTCCTCCTCGGGCTGGGTTTCGGCAGGCTGGGACGCCAGCTCGTTCTGTTGGTGGATCAGGTCATACTGACGCGGGTCAATCAAATCTGGGCCCAGGATGGGAACCGGAATGGGCGTGCTGGTCTTTTCGGAGTACCAGGGCGATTTCTTCATGGTTTCTTGCTGCATCTTGCGCTGGAGGGTCATCAGCCCATGAAGCAGAGCCTGGGGAGTGGGCGGGCAGCCAGGGATGTAAACATCCACCGGAAGGAAGCGGTCAATGCCAGGGACAACTGTATAGCCTTCTTTAAAGGGCCCTCCCCCGGAGGCGCAGGCGCCCATCGCCAGAACGTATTTGGGTTCAGACATCTGGTTGTAGAGCCGAACGATTTGCGGAACCATTTTTTTGGTAACCGTGCCAGAGACAATCATCACATCTGCCTGGCGCGGACTGGCGCGCATGACTTCCATGCCAAAGCGGGAGAAGTCGTAGCGGCTGGAGGCGGTGGCGATCATTTCAATGGCGCAACAAGCCAGGCCAAACATCATCGGCCAGATTGAATTAGACCGGCTCCAGTTGTAGATTCGATCCAGTGTGGTTACGGTTACCTGGCCCTGGAGTTCGGGCGGGATATCATAGCGCGGGGAAGATGGGTCGGATTGCGTCATGGCTCACCTGATTTATTTCTAAAAAGGAGAATGAAAAGCGGGCAAAACTGCCTAAAACAGTCTGATTATGATTGTACTCCAAAGCAAAGCTGCGTCAAGCCCGATTAACGCTAAAGATTTTTTGCGTTATTCGGGCAATATTGATACAATCGGATTATGTCAACGCGCGATGAAGTCCTTGAGTATCTGGAGAAACACCCCCGCTCAACCAGCGCACAGATCAGCCGAGGGCTGCACCTGACTGCGGCAGATATTCGACATCACCTCAGCGGGTTGATCAGAGCTGGGAAAATAGACGTGCTGCCGGCAGTGAAAAATGAGCGCGGGCGCCCGGCGCGGCGCTTTGAGTTGGCGGAGACAAGCCGCCCCAATTATTTGCCCGAGCTGTGCGTCGCTCTGCTTGATGTGCTGGCGGCGCAGGAGGATGGACAAATTCCCCACTCGCTGCTGGAGGATATTGCCCGGCGGCTGCTTCCGATGCCCCGATTAGAAGGTACGAAAATCCAGCAGATCAATGCAGTGGTGCAGCGTTTGCAGGTCGCGGGGTATGCGGCTGCATGGGAGGCTCATCAAACCGGCCCGGTGATATTTTTTCAGAACTGCCCCTATGCCAGCATCCGGGAAGGACGCCCAGCGCTTTGCGAGATGGACGCCAGCCTGTTGAGCCAGCAAACCGGATTGATTGCAGAAGTGCAGGCGAGGATGATTGACGGCGCAGCTCAGTGCATTTTTAGACTGCTGCCCCACCGATAAGCTGAGGGCTACGGCGCGCGTTTGCAGTCCAGGTCGGTCTGCATTTCAGCAGCGGCAGTTTGTAAATCAGTGGAAGCAGTGGGACGAGCAGCAATCTTTTGCCAGAGCGCGCACAAGACCCGGCGGCTCTCGGCAGAATTATCGACCCGTTCAAGCGTCCAGTTTTTGGCATCTTCCACACGGTTCAGATGGGCATAGGCATCGATAAAAGCCACGCGTTCCGATTCAACCTGGGGGGCAAAACCGGAGGAGCGGGCGGTGTCGCCCAGATCGGCCACCTGCTGCCAGTCTTCAAGCTGGCGGGCCAGGTCGGCTTTCTCAAAGTAATAGCACCAATTAGCCGGGATGGGATCAAAATATTCCACAGGGGGTTGGGCGGCGGGATTCGCTTGCGGCAGAATGGCCGCGGTGCTTGCCAGGGCGGCGGCGTTCTCATAATCATAGGGCAGGGTTTCGATTTCATCCCCAAAGCCGGGGCCCAGAATACGCAAACAGCCGGGCGGGTTGTAATAGAACAACAGGCTCTGAGAGGTGTTGCCGCTAAAGTGAAAATTGCGGGTGGTATGGTCAATTTTCAGGCCGGGGTCGGCATCTAACAGTTCATTGCCAATGCGCACCCGCAGGTAATAGAGCATATAAGGCAGCTCGTATGAATCAAGGTCGGGGGCATACATCAAATTGATGGGCGCAGTCAATGAATTGTCACTGTAATATGAAAACGGCAGTTGATGGGTGAGCAGAAGTGTGCCCGGCTGCAAGCCTGGAACACGCCAGGCAAGCTGCCAGAGGAAGCTCTGCTGGTTCAACCAAGTGGTGCGGTAGCTCTGGGCGCCTTGAAAATGCCAGCCAAACGAGAGCCCCAGGACAAGCCCCAGGGTAAGCGCCTTTTGCCAGCGCAGGCGGACGAGCCAATCCAACAACGTGCCTGCCAGCAGGCTGGCACCGAAGATAAAGGGCAGTGTGAAGCGGTCATTGGGGAAATACAACCCCACAGAGAGGTCGGTTGCCCAAAACGGCAGTCCGGCGGCAACTAAAGCTACCAAAGCGGCGATCAGGGGCTGGACGGGCCAGCCTGGAGCGGGCCGCATGGGTTGGTCTGAGAGTGGGGTTTTGAGACGCAGAAGGTAAAGGCAGGCCGCCAGAGTGCCCAGGACAATCAGCGCCCAGTAGAGAACATCCAGCCGGTTTTGAATTTCCAATCCGCCGAGCGCCGATAATGGTTGAAGCCAGGCCTGAACGCCGGCGACAAACGTCTCGCGCAGGGCGGTTTCGATAAAGCGCCAGCCCTGAAGGAGCGGAGAGGCCTGAAGTTTATCCAGTACAACGGGGGAATAGGTAGGGAATTGGAAAACAGCCACCCGCCAGACCATAAAGACAGCCAGAATCAGAGCATAGGGCAGCCAGGCACGCAGGGTTTTAAGCAGCCGCTGCCGCGGGGGAAGCTTCTGCTCTGCGAGGATGAACCAGATGAGCAGGGGGCGCAAAATCTCCAGGCCGAAGAAGTATTCCATAACCAGCAAACTGAGCGGGCCGGTCAATGACAGGAGAGTCAACCAGCGGCGGCGGGCAGGACGGCGCAAAGCCAGGGCCATCCAACCCAGCGACAGGATGCTGATAATCATGTTGGGCCAATGGAGGGTATAAATGACAGCCAGGGGTTGTTGGCCAAAACCAGGGTAAACTGCAAACAGGAATGGCACCCAGACCAGGCGGCGGGCATGCTGAGGCCAGATGGCGCGCAGCGCCCACCAGAAAGCCACGGCTGCCAGCCAGCGGATGACCAGCATCAACAGATGATAGCCTAATTGCCAATCGCCGATAACAGAAGAGATGAGAACATGAATCAGTGGCGAGAAGGGCCGGTCAGAGGCCAGGAAAGGGATATAGGCCAGCGGCCCGTGGGTACGATACAACAGGATATAAGGCCAGTCATCCCAATAGAAGCCCAGCCAGGGAATGAGAAGGCCATAACTGAGGATGCAGGCAAGCAGCAGTGCCCAGGGGATGGATTTATCGGAGAAGCGCAGTGATTTCAGGCGAGAAAGGAGGGTCATAAAGCACCAGAACTGAGGGCGGAGACTGCCAAACCCAGCCCTCAGTATACCGCAATTCTAATGACCGGGCTTTATTCCACGGTGACAGATTTCGCCAGATTGCGCGGTTGATCCACATCTAACCCTTTGAGGGCGGCAATGTGATAGGCGAACAATTGCAGCGGGACAACCGTGACCACGGGGCTCAACAGCCAGGGTGCTTCAGGAACCCAGAAGACATGGTCTGCCAGGGGTGGGACGCGTTCGTCGCCTTCGGTGGCAACCACGAGAACGTTCCCCCCGCGGGCGCGGGCCTGCTCAATCTGGCTGACCATTTTTTCGTGCCAGGGATCCTGGGGAGCGATGGCTAAAACAGGCAAGTCACGGTCAATGAGAGCAATCGGGCCATGCTTCATTTCGCCGGCAGCGTAGGCCTCCGCGTGGATATACGAAATTTCCTTGAGCTTAAGTGCGCCTTCATAGGCAATGGGCATGTTAATCCCCCGCCCCAGATAAAGGATATTGCGCATGTAACGCAGCTCGCGGGCCGCTTGAATGATTTCGGGCTCGCGGTCCAGGCAGCGACCCACCAGATCGGGGATCAGCCGCAGGTCTGACACCAGCTTGCGGCGCTCGTGATCCGGAAGCGCGCCGCGCAGCTCGCCCAGCAAAACGGCGAGCATATACAGGTCTACCAGTGGCGCGGTGAAAGCCTTGGTGGAGGCCACGCCGATCTCAGGACCGCTCTGCATCGAGATGTAGCCATCAGCCACACGCATGGCCTGAGAGCCAATGGCGTTGACCACGGACCAGATGATGGCGCCGCGGCGGCGGGCTTCGTCCATGGCGGCAAGGGTGTCGGCAGTCTCACCGGATTGGCTGATTGCAAGGATTACGGTGTTCTCGTCCACGATTGGATTGCGATACCGAAATTCTGAAGCAATATCCACCTCTACGGGAACACGGGCAATGTGCTCAATCAGCACTTTGCCAACCATCCCGGCATGAGCAGCGGTGCCACAAGCCGTGATGATGATTTTGTTAATGCGGCGTGCCAGTTCGGGAATCAGGTTTAACTCGGGCAGGCGAATGGTGCCTTCGTCAAAATCTACACGACCAGCCAGTGTATCGGTCAATGAGCGGACTTGCTCATGGATTTCTTTTTGCATAAAGTGGCGATATTCGCCTTTTTCGGCCGAGACGAGATCCCAACCGATTTGATGTTCTTCGAGGGTGACCTTGCGACCAGAGAGGGTTTTGACAATCACACTGCTGCGGGTGACAACTGCCATCTGGTGAGATTCGAGGAACATCATGCGACGGGTATGATCCAGAATAGCGGGGATATCGGAGGCGATGAAGTTTTCGTCTTCGCCAAGACCAATGACCACGCCCCCCGCGTTGCCAATGCGGGCAGCAATCATTTTGTCAGGCTCAAGAGTGGAAAGAACCACGACGCCATGCGCTCCCTTGATTTGACTGAGGGCCTGGCGGACTGCTTCTTCAAGCGACGTGTTGGTTGATAAGAAACGTTCAATCAGGTGGACGATGACCTCGGTATCGGTATCTGAGTTGAAATGCACACCCTCAGCCGCCAAATCGGCGCGCAGTTCGAGATAGTTTTCGACAATGCCATTGTGAACCAGGACGACATTCCCGGTGCTGCCGATATGGGGGTGGGCGTTGCGGGCGGTGGGTTCGCCATGGGTTGCCCAGCGGGTGTGCCCGACGCCAATAGAACCCCGCAAAGGCTGTGCGTCCACCAGGGCTGAGAGTTTGCTCAATTTACCGGCTTCGCGCCGAACCTGAATATGCCCCGCTTCAATTACGGCAATGCCAGCAGAATCATAACCACGATATTCCAGCCGGCGTAAACCGTTGAGGATAATTGGCGTGGCGTTTTGCCCGCCGATGTAGCCAACAATACCACACATAGATACTCCCTGGCTGGCGCTGCGAACGCAGGCCAGTCTGTGTCTATTACCCCGAAGCCAAAGGCCCTGGGGGTGAATCAATTATCTGAAAAACGGTGGGTTGGGGTGTCCAATCCGAAGGGCTTCCGCTGATCTTTCGATTTTCCCGATGTCCAGGCGGTCGGCCTGTTCTCACCGGTTAACACTGCCTTGCGGCAGTGAACCCTCCTCCTCGTCACCCGGGTGAAATGCCCCCACCCGGGCCATGCGCTGATCGTTTTTCAAAGGATAGATTATACTTACCCGCACACCTCCAGTTTGATTTTTCTCATTATAACTGATAGACTGGCGCTTATGTCAACCCTTAGACCAAAAATTAACCTGTTCATTCTGGGCCTGTTTCTCTTGCTGACCATTGCGGGCTGCGCGCCCAACGACAAGAATTTTGATTTTTGGGGAATTGACCGCCCAAGGTTTGAGCGTTACACGTTGTCTGAGGATAAGGTTCGAATTGATGGGCCCAAAGAGCAGTATTGGGAGATTATTTACGAGCAGAAAAAAGATTCTGTTTTTACCGGGTTGGTGCGGCATGTGAACACCGACTACGATCCGTATTTTCCGATTCTGACGCATGATATTCTGGTAACCACAGGGGATTTTGCCGACCCAGATCGGGTGAACACGCGAGTTTCTGACCATCATTTTTATTGGGTAGCCACAGATGAAAACGAGCCCCAGGGGACGATCAACTTACTGCATATCGTCACCATTGATCCGGTGGTTTACGATCAATTGATGAACATCCATCCGGATGATATGGTAAGCGTTACCGGGCGCGAGATATTGGAAATCCGCCATATCACATCCAAAGGCGTGTGGGATCGTACCTGGCGGGATGCGGGCTGCAACACACTGCTGGTCACCGAAGTCAAGATTGAAGATGTCAGTGCGCCATAAGGGTTAAATAATTTCAGGGCAGGCTACGGCCTGCCCTGAAATGTCTTTTTCTATTGATCGGGATCAGCCGCCGTGACGTTTGACCAGGGCAACCAAATCGGGGAAATCAATGCCATTGCGCTGGAGGGTTTCAACAGTAGGAATTCCGTTTTCGGTCCAGCCGCGGCGCTTATAAACCGCATCGGTCAGTTTGTCGTAGCGATCCAGGCGGTACTTGCGGATCAGGGCCATTTTTTCAGCGGTTGGCAGGCCATCCGGGTTTACGCCGATTTCTTCGCGAATCTGTTTGTCGTAGCGCTCGGTGCGGGATTCGTATTCCTTGGCAGTGACAGGGCCAACCGCGCGGTAGGGCGGGATATCATATTCGCGGGTGCCAAAGCCGAGCCGCAGGTTGAAGACGCGCTGGAACTGGTAGACGCGCTCTGATTCTGCCAGGATGCCCTCAATGGTAATCGGTTTTCCCAGTACACCTTCATACAGCCAGGTGTAATTCTCGACGTGTTCGGGGACTTTGGCGGCTTCTTTGGGCGGCAGCGAGCGATTGCTGACCGGGATAATATCATTCCAAGGAAGCTTGCAGAGGCCGTGCAGGCTGAACCAGGTGCGCCAGATGGGGAAATAGTAAAGGGCTTCGGCCTTGTCTTCAAAGGTGGGGAGCTGCTTGTGAACCATATCCATGAAGATGAGCCAGGCCTCATCGTGTTGGGCGCCCTTGGAAGCCAGGGCGTAGCCACCCTGCTGAGCCAGCGATTCACGGGGGATATATTCGGAAATTTCCATGCCTTTGACATGCATGGCAATATCTTTCATCAACTGAGCATCGGCGCCATACTTCTCAGCGAATAGTTTGGACATGGCCCAGGTGCCCTGCCCAATGACGACGCCAAAGCCTTCGCCAGTTGCCATTTGATGAATGAGCGCCATGACCGATTCAAAATTACCCCAGGTGAGATCCAGTCCGCCGGTGCGCTCGAGATTCAAAACGCCATACTCATAACACTCCATGGCAAAGGCAATTGAGTTACCCAGGGAAATCGAGTCGATGCCATAGGTATCGGCATAGAAGTTGATTTCGAGCATCTGGGCGGGTTCCCAAAGCGACAAGTTGGAGCCAACCGCGCCAAGGGTTTCGTATTCCGGACCATCAACAAAGACCACCTGCCCGGCATAGGGACCGGTTTGAAGATGGAAGTGCGGGACAGCATGGGCGCAGGCCATGGTGCAGCCGTACCAGCAGCCATCGGGGCCGCGGCGGTCATACATGCCTTTCCAGATGGCGCCAGCAATTTGTGAAGAACGCGGGTCAGAGCCAAAACGGAAGTTTTCAATTGGCAGGAGATCGAAGCGGCTCATAATTTCGACCAGGTAAGGCGTACCATTGCCGCGCATATCATTCTGTGAGGAGTCAAACTCGGTGATTTCGTGATTAATGCGCTGGCCAGCTTTGCGGATCAAATCCGCATTGGCGGGGCCGTTGCTGGCGCCGCTCATCTGGCTGTAACGCACAACGATGGCCTTGATGTGTTTGTGACGCATTACCGTTCCGGCACCGCCGCGAGCAGCCTGTTTGATGCGGACCTCATCCCGACGCGGGTCGTAGTAGCTGACGTTAAGACCGCACATGGGAACATGAGCGGCTGCCTGCCCGGCAGTGACCACAGAAATGGAGCGCTGGTCTTTTTCATCGCGCGCATACATTTTGGTCAGAAGCGGCGCCAGCAGGTGGGTATCTACAGGATCGAGAGGTGCAGATTCAACCCGGACAATACCCTCATCCCCATCAATATAGATGATTACTTCCTGGTCGGCAATACCCTGAACTTCAAGCGCGTCGAAGCCGGAGAATTTGAGGTACGGGCCAAAGTAACTGCCGGCGTTGCTATCAATAATCGAATGTGTCAGCGGAGAAATTGTGACTGCTGTGCACTTACCAGTACCGGGGTACTGGCTGATGCCGCCGATGGGACCGCCCGCAATCAGCAGCTCATTTTCGGGAGAATCCCAACGAGTGTCATCTTTGATCGCATTCCAAAGGAGCCAAAGGCAAAAGCCGCGCCCGCCAGTGAAAATATCTTTCATCTGCTGGGTAACCGGCTTGATTTCAATCTGCGGGTCACTGACGTTAATATAGAGCGTGCGATTAGCATAGCCGTGAACCACCGGGCGGGTTTCATAACGCAGTTCAGCCAGGATTGTGCGGGCCGATTGGATTTTTTCGGGGGTCAGATCCATCACATTGCTCCATTTGCAGGTCAGCCCTGCCAGTCAAAAAGGATTATTGAGATAAGGGACATCAGATACAGCAAACTTCCAATAATATTATAATTTTTCGCAGTCCCAATCCGAGCCGCGCGGCGTCATTCATTCGTCAGATGAATGTCATCATTCGTGCTATAATTTTGAATCATGAGTCCAGCGCCAAACTCCATTTTCGATATTATTGGTCCGGTGATGGTCGGGCCGTCCAGTTCGCATACCGCAGGGGCGGTGCGGCTAGGGCTGGTGGCGCGGGCTTTGTTGGGCGATACACCGCAAATAGCTAAAATAGAACTGCATGGTTCATTTGCGCGTACCGGACCCGGGCATGGCACGGATAAAGCCTTGATTGCCGGGCTGCTGGGCATGGATACGGCAGATGAGCGGATTCGAGACAGCTTTGTGCTGGCAAAAGAAGCGGGGCTGGTCTTTGAATTTCTGGAAGCAGACCTGGGAGAAGAAGCGCACCCCAATTCGGTACGGTTTACACTCACGGCGGGCGATAAAACCCTGGAAATGAGCGGGGCTTCGGTGGGCGGCGGGATGATTCAGATTACCCGGCTGCAGGGGCGCTCGGTACAAATTCGGGCTGAGCTGGACACGCTGATTTTAATTGCCGATGACCGCCCCGGCACCATCAACGCGGTAAGTGGGTGGCTGGCCGCGCATCAGATCAATATTGCTTTTTTGCGCTTAAAGCGCGATCAACGCGGGGGCAAGGCCATGATGGTCATCGAGACTGATCAAAACATACCAGAGGCACTCACGCGGGACCTGGCATCGCTGCCGTGGGTGCACTGGGTTTATCAAATTCCGCGCCTTAAAGAGTAGCTATGTACCGCAAAATTGAAGATCTGGTTCAACAAGCAGAAAAACTGGGCGTGCCAATTTCTGAGATTGTGCTGCAAAGCGAAATTGAGCAGAACAGTACCACGCGTGAGGTCGTGATCCAGCAAATGCAGCATCGGCTGGAGGTCATGCGAGCTTCAACCCAGGTAGGGTTGGAGACGCCGGTTCACTCAAGGAGTGGATTGACCCGCGGCAGCGCCCATCGTTTTTGGGGCTGGCTGGAAGGTGAAGGACAGCCCATCACCGGGCCGGTGTTGAGCCGGGCGCTGGCGCGGGCGCTGTCTACAGCTGAGGTCAATGCGGGGATGGGCTGCATTGTGGCAACCCCGACGGCTGGATCAGCGGGGATCTTGCCAGCGGTGCTGGTCACGCTCCAGGAAGCCTATCACTACCCTGACGAAGCCTTGATTTCAGCCTTGTTCACTGCGGCTGGTATTGGCATGGTGATTGCCACCCGGGCGCAAATTGCCGGCGCGGCGGGGGGCTGTCAGGCAGAAACGGGCAGCGCAGCAGCAATGACGGCCGGTGCGGTGGTGGAACTACGGGGCGGCAACCCGCGGCAGTCTGCCCAGGCAGTGGCAATTGCCTTGAAAAATATGCTGGGTCTAGTTTGCGACCCGGTGGCGGGAATGGTAGAAGTACCCTGCGTGAAGCGCAATGCAGCTGGCGTGGGGCAGTGTTTTGTGGCTGTGGACCTGGCGATGGCCGGGGTGGAGAGTGTGATCCCGGCGGATGAAGTGATAGACGCGATGGGACGGATTGGCGCTCATATGGATGAGCGTTTACGCGAAACTGCTATGGGCGGTCTGGCGGCTACTCCAACGGGGAAGGCGCTGGCACAGGAAATTTGGAGCCGAAAATCATGAACTTTGAAGACCAATTGGACATCTATCTGCGCGCCCGGTTCACCCTGATTGTGCTGGTGACGACTGAGGAAGAACGCGCCCTGGCGACGGTTAAATCAGTGTGCGAGCGCACCCAACGGCGGGCGCTGGCCTGGGACGCGGCCGAGGGATTTCAGTTTATCACGGCTGCCAGCGGGACGCTGCCCACTGCCCGAGATCCCTTAACGGCCCTGGAGCAGATTGACAAGGCTGAAGATGGGTTGTTTATTTTGAAAGATTTTCACGAGGCCTGGGGAAACGCGCAAATCAAACGCAAACTGCGCTCGCTTGGTCAGAAGCTCAAATACACCCGTAAATCCATTCTGGTGACCTCCTGGACAGCCAAGATACCGGAAGAATTGAAAGACGAGGCGGTGATTGTCAATTTTCCGCTGCCGACCTCGCCAGAACTGGAAGATGTGTTGGTGAATCTGACTCATACACCGGGGGTCAAGGTGAGCCTGACGCCGCTGGGACACGAGAAGTTAGTCCAGGCTGCGCTGGGCCTGACGGCTTCGCAGGCGCAGCGGGTCTTTGCCCGGGCCGTGGTGCGAGAAGGCATGCTGGATGACCGGGCAATTGACCTGGTGACCGAGGAAAAAAAGCAGATCATTCGCGAGAGCGAGGCGCTGGAATTTTATGCGGTCACCGAGACGCCGGATGACGTGGGCGGGCTGGGAGTGCTTAAAGAATGGCTGCGGCTGCGAGAGCGCGCCTTCACTCAGGAAGCCCGGGCTTACGGGCTGCCGGCCCCCAAGGGGATTGCTCTGATAGGGATCCCGGGCACGGGAAAGAGTCTGACAGCAAAGATGATTGGCGGGCTGTGGCGGCTGCCCCTGCTGCGACTGGATGTGGGGGCCTTGTTTGGCAGCCTGGTGGGTGAATCTGAAGAGCGGGCGCGGCGGGCGCTGCATCTGGCTGAAACCGTGGCGCCGTGTATTGTGTGGATTGATGAGATGGAGAAAGCGCTGGCACACGGCGGGCTGGACAGCGGCACCAGTATGCGCGTCTTTGGGGCCATTCTGACCTGGATGCAGGAAAAGACAGCCCCGTGCTTTGTGGTGGCAACTGCCAATGACATTGCCAGCCTGCCGCCAGAACTGCTGCGCAAGGGGCGGTTTGACGAGATTTTCTTCCTCGATCTGCCAACGCAGGCTGAACGCAGAGAGATTTTCAGTGTGCACCTGCGCAAGCGCGGGCGCATTCCGGCAGATTTTGACCTGGAGAAACTGGCAGAGCACTCAGCCGGGTATGTGGGCTCGGAAATTGAGCAGGCCATTATTGACGCCATGTATATTGGCTTCAATGACCAGCGGCGAGAATTTACCACTGCGGATATTCTGGCGGCGGTGAAACGGCAGGTGCCGCTTTCAATTTCACAGCGCGAGACAATCGGCGGATTGCGCAACTGGCTGCGAGAAGGTCGGGCACAGTCGGCATCCTTCCAGGAAATTGAAGATGCGGCCACGCAATTTGTGCCCATTGAACTGGATATTCGACCAGGACATCTGGGCTAGTTCGGCGATGCCATGCCGAAACCCAGCCTGCGCACCCGCCTGTTGAGCTACCAGATTGACAGCACCCTCCCGCTGGTGGGTGCTGCACTACGACGCAGCGCAGCACAAGGATTGATTCGGGCGGCGCGGGGCGGGGATGGTGAAGCGACCCGGATTCTGGCAGAAAACCTGGCGCAATTCCCCGATGGGGAAATTGGTCAAAGCATTCGGGATGGGTTGGCGCGGCTGGCCCATCCAGGATCACGGGATGCGCTCTGGGCAGTCTGGCAGAAAACGCGGCATCCGGAGCTCGAACGCCTGGCGATTCAGATTGGTGAACCGGCATCAGAAAACAGCGATTTTGAGACGCGATTGCTGAGTGCGCTAAAACTTGGGCAGGTTCAATTTGCATCTCGGATTGGGCCCAGCCGCCTGCCTTTACTGCTGGCAGCCTGCCAGGATGGAGATCCGGCGATTGCGTCTGCAGCGCGTGAAGCTGCCGGGAAATTGAGCAACGCCCGGACAATCAAGGCGCTGTGCTATGCCTGGGTCAGTGAACGCAGTGCGCTGCTGACCGATCTAATGGCTGCCGGTAAGTACACCGCCAGCGAGCCCCCAGCAGTGAAGATGCTGACCCGACTGCTGCAAAACCCGGCGGATTTACAAATTGATACTGAAAGCTTGGTTTCGCTGGTGGCAGCATTATCGGATCCGATGCCGGAAATTGCAGCGCGAGCCGGTTATGCGATCCGGCATTTGCAGGACCAGCCAGTGATTGATAATCTATGCGCATTATGGGGAGAAGACCGCAGTCCTGACCTGGGTGATATTCTGATTCAATCGCAGTACACGGCATCAGCTCCGCCTGAACTGCGGTTATTGACGATTCTCAAAACCGGGCAGGTCGAACTGGCGCGAGCCAGCCTTGCTAAATGGCTGCCTTTGCTGCTGGAAGCAGCCCACAATAACGATGCGGCCATCCGAGAGACAGCCCGGGCAGCACTTCAAAACCTCAAGAGGAAAGACAGCCGCGAAGCGCTTTGCGATCTGGCGGTTACTGGCGAGCAGCCACTGGCAAGAGAGCTGGCCGTTACAGCGGGATACCGCCCAGAGAATCCGGAAGCCTGTGCGCGATTTCTCTTTCTGACCGGGCAATGGGAGGCTTACGAAAACCTGGATTTTGACCAGCGGCTGATGCGGGCCATTTATGAAATCAGCAGCACGGAGGTGCGGCAGAAAATCGCCCGGCAGATACAGACATCTGGGCGGACGAGTTATCTTTCGATTCTAGCGGGGGTCGATTACCGCTCCCCTACGGCCACCATCACTGAAGAGGAAGCGCAAATTCTCATCCATACGCTGGCCGAAAATCAAGAATGGGAGCGGCTGTGGGGATTGACACAGGCACTGGCGCTGCCCCAGGCTGTTCAAATTGTGCGGCTGCTGGCCCAGAATCAATGGATCCCTGCCAGTGAAGCGGATGCAATAACTTATCGTAAATTAGTTTTGCTGCTTCAAAGCCCCATCGCCCTCTCAAAAGAGGAACTGGGGGCAACCCTAGGGGCGGTTTTTTCAGAGGAATTGGAGGTAATCCTGCCGGCGGCGCTGCCGCTGGCAAAGCTGAAGGTAACCGGACGGGTGAATGCGGTGGCGTTTGCCCCGGATCAGCCGCACCTGGCAATTGGCGTGAGCGCCCGCAAGGTGGTGCGCTGGGATTATCAGCATGGGCAGATCGTCAAGCTGATCAATGGGTTTGGGCATTCAGTGGGGCAGGTTGCGTTTACGGACGATGGCACACTGGTTTGTGGCGAGCGGACCAACAATTCTAGCATTTGCGCGATTTATGCCCAACACAGGGACACCTTGATGAGGTTGGGTGAACACAATGGTTCGGTCACCGGGTTGGATGGGATTGGAGCGCAGCAGGCGCTTTCTGCAGGTCGGGATGGGCGGCTCATCCTGTGGGACGTTGAAAAAGGCCAGAAAGTTGCCGAAACCAGTTTAAGTAACAACCACTGGGCCCGGAGCATGGCAGTATCTCCTAGCCGGAATCAAGCTGTTATGCTCTATGAGGGGCTTCAATCTGCTGCGCTGCCCAGCCTGGAGCTTTCGCCAGCTTACGCTCCGCTGCCCATTCGAATACCGGGGGCCAATACTCGGAAGTGGGAAAGCAGTATGCTGCGCCAGGCCGTGTTCACGCCAGACGAAGCGCATTTGATTGTGGGTTATAACAATGGGCGAGTGGTGCAGTGTCAGGGGCTGCCGCGGCGCGGGCAGAAGTACCAATATCGGGATTTGAGCCAGATCAACTCACCCGTCAGCGGCTTGCAGTTCATTCCAGAGCATGATGTGCTGGTGATGGCCTGGGACTGCGGTGAGATGGAATTTTGGCGTAAGCTAAACCCAAACACACGCCGCCGATCTTATTCACCAATTGGGCGGATTACATCGCTACATATTTCCCCCGACGGGGCATTTATGGCAACAGGCAGCGACGAAGCCAGCCTGATGCTCTGGGATCTGCGGACTTACGATATTCCAGAAATCTTTCGGAAACCGCTAGCGGGGGTACGGCCGGGCAACCTGCCGGGAATCATGGCGCTGGCGCAGTCTGAAAACCTGCCGCCAAGCGTGCAAAACGCATTGAAGTTCCTGCAAATTTTACTAGAACAGCGCTTCAGGTATGATATTCAACTCTCGGAGATCGCGCAAATTCAGCCGGGGGATTATGATATTATCATCGAAGAGGATGAAGAAGCATGAACTGGTTAAAATCGCTCCTGCACCGCAAACAAACCCAACCCGCGGAACAGCACGACTTGCAAAACGAACTTCAAACCCTGAGGCTGGAACTGACAGAGCAGAGCCGGGAACTGGACGCGCTTAAGGCAAGCCGGGTGCGCGAAACTGCTGCTCAACAAGAGCGGGTTGAAACCGAAGCCGGGGCGCGACTGGAACAGATTGTTCAGGAAATGGCGAGCGCCATGGCGCAACTCAGTGTACAGAATTATCTCCTGATGGAGCAGGAGAAACCGGTTGCGGGGGCGGATGTGATGGCGGTTGCTCAGCGGATTGTCCGAACTCTGGAGCAACACGGCATGGAGATTGCGCCCCGGCCGGGTGAAGCGATGGCGTTTGACGCCAATCGACACCTGCCTTTGAGCGCAGGACAAGCCATTCAACCAGGGGAGATGGTGGTTATCCGTTTCCCGGGGATTTGGTTTCGCGGTAAAATGCTTGCCAAAGCCCAAGTGGAGCAAAAATCAGCATGAGTGGTCGCCTGGCGGTAGATTTTGGAACATCGAACACACTGGTTGCCGTGTGGGACGCAGCGCGCAAAGAGGGCGTGCCACTGCAGATTCCTGATTACGGATTGGTCTCAATGCAGGGCGGGGAAAGCATTGCGATTATTCCATCTTTGATTCATTATGCCGAAGACAAGCGCCGCTGGATTGGCAATCAGGTTCTCCAGCAGGGGCTCTACGAATCGCGGCTGACTTTTCGGTGGATGAAGCGCTATATTGCCCAGCGCAGCCCGCTGAAGGTGCGGCTGGATGGGCGTGAAATTTCACCATTTGAAGCCGGGCGAGATTTTCTTTCCAGTGTGCTGGTGTTTGCGGCGCGAGAAATTGACCTGAAAGACGAGGAAGTGGTTTTCAGCGCGCCGGTGGAAGCCTACGAACATTATGAAAACTGGCTGGCAAGCGTGGCAGAGGCCGCCGGAATGCCACGGTTCCGGTTAATTGACGAACCCTCTGCGGCGGCGCTGGGGTATGGCGCACATATTCAGCCGGGACATGTATATTTGATTTTTGATTTTGGTGGGGGAACCATGCATGCGGCAGTGGTGCTGGTGGAATCTGACGAGGATGCAGCCAGTGGTCGACGCTGCCGGGTACTGGGTAAAGCCGGGCGAGACCTGGGGGGCAGTACGATCGATCAGTGGTTGTTTGAGGAGACACTGCGCCAAAATCGGCGGCAGGACAGCGAAGAGGCGGTACGCCGGATCAGTAACGCCTTGCTAGTGGAATGCGAACGGATCAAAGAAAGCCTCTCATTTGCAGAGCAGGCAGATCTCTCTGTATTAAATCCGGATACGGGGGCAGCCTTAACAGCTACATTCGCCCGCGGGCAGTTTGAAGAAATTCTGGATAGGCGCGGCTGTCTGGCAGAAATTAACCGGACGGTGCGGTCGGCGCTCAATGCGGCGCGCGAGCGCGGTTATGATGAGGACAGCATTCAATCTGTGCTGATGGTCGGCGGCAGCAGTCAGATCCCGGCTGTGCAGCGGGCGCTGCGGCAAATTTTTGGTCCGGAACGGGTTCACTCCAACCGCCCGCTGGATGCAATTGCACGCGGTGCGGCGGCTTTTGCCGCCGGGGTAGATTTTTATGATCATATCCAGCATGATTATGCCATCCGATACATCAACCCCCAGACGGGGGAATACGAGTATCGAACAATTGTGCGGCGGGGTACCCCCTACCCTACTCCCGAAGCATTGACCCGGCTGGTGATTAAGGCTTCTTATGCGGGTCAAAAGCAACTGGGACTGGCAATTTTTGAGATTGGGGCTGGACGGGCAGCAAACACATCCCCGGTTGAACTTGTGTTTGACCCCGGCGGTGCGGCTCGAATCTTACCCATCAGTGCAGCGGAAGAAGAACGCCGAACGTATTTCTGGATGAACGAGCACACGCCAACCTTCCTGGCAGCAGAGCCTCCAGCGGCTGCCGGGGAAGAACGGTTCCAGGTGGAATTTCGGGTTGATGGTAACAAACGGTTGACGATTACAGTGCGCGACCTCAAAAATGGCACGCTGACTCATCAGAATTTTCCGGTGGTCAGGTTGACTTAAAGGAGAAGGTTATGTCACATATTACACGGATAAAGACAAAAATTACGGAGCGCGATTATCTTGTTCAGGCACTCAAAGATCTGGGCTACCGGTTTGAAGAAGGCGGCGGTATTACGGGCATCCTGCGGCAGCACGCCGAGGCAGACTTTCGGGTGTGGCTGACGCCGATGTTTGTGGTGGGCCTGCGGCATAAAGAAGATAGCTTTGAAATTGTGGCAGACTGGTGGGGCCGGACCAAAGAGCGCAATGCCTTTGTCAATCAACTGAACCAGCGCTATGCGTATGTGGCCGCCCGCGCCAAGCTGGAAGAACAGGGCTTTACGCTGGTGGAAGAACAGGAAGAAAAGGGCCAAATCCGACTGGTGCTGCGGCGGATGGCTTAGGAGGATATGATGGAACTACAGGAAATTGAAGTGACCATCGGGAAAAACGGCGAAGTGCAGGTGCATGTGCGCGGTGCAAAGGGCAAAGCCTGCCTGGAATTGACTGCGGCACTGGAAGCCGCGCTGGGCGGACAGGTTGTTCTGCGGGAAATGACACCGGAGGTTGATGAAACCGAAGGCCTGCAAAACGACCTGAACCTGGATATCAAGAATTAGATTGCTGGCTGCCCCCAGAAAGATGACTGGAAATTCTGATGAACCTGCGCCTTTATCACCTCGAAACGCACAGCCGGGCAAACGGGCCCGGTCTGCGGGCTGTGGTCTGGGTGCAAGGGTGTACGCTGAACTGCCCGGGGTGTTTTAATCCAGAAACACACCCGATAGAAGGCGGAACAGAATGGCAGATTGATGCTCTGGCAAACGCCCTGATGGACGTGCCAGACATTGAAGGTATCACCATAAGCGGCGGCGAACCTCTGCTGCAAATTGAGGCGTTAACCGGACTGCTGAAGGAAATCCACAGGCAAGCTGACCTGTCTATCATTGTATTCACCGGGTTTGAGTGGGCAGAAATAGAAACCCTGCCGCGCTCTAAGGCGCTGCTGGGTCAGGTGGATGTCATCATCTCCGGGCGGTATGTGGCAAAACAGCGGCAGGCGCGGGGCTTGATTGGGTCGGCAAATCAAGAAATCCATTGCCTGACTGACCGATATACTCTTCAGGATTTTGAAAACATTCCTGAAGCAGAAATTATCCTGATGCCGGATGGAGAAATCCACCTGACAGGCATCAGACCACCGGAATGGCTGGCCTGATATGTCTGATGCGACACACGACCTGGTTCACTTTTTGCTAACAGCCTCACAACTGCCCGTTGAAGAAACGCAACGGCTGGCTTTACGCGGCGCCATAGCATTTTTGGAAGAAGCAGGCACTCCTGAAGCGATTGACGGGCTGGCAGAAGTGGCAAGGAGCGGCATATCGTCTGAGGCTGCCTCTCAGGCACTGGAAGCACTGCGGCGGTTGAGCCGCAGCGGGACAGGTGAGGCGATTGATAAAGTATTTGAACTCGCCATTCAGTACAACCACCCTGATGCGCAGGCGGCTGTTGTGGTTGATCATTTACCCGCGCCAGAGCCGGGTACGCAGATTGTTTTCTGGCTGCTGACCGGGCAGGCAAAAGAATGCCTGAGGCTGGACCCGACTCACCGAGTATTGACTGCGAAATTTACAGGCGCGCCGCCAGATTTGCAGGCGCGGCTGCTCCAGGCAGCGCAAAAGGCCGGCTGGACGGGCTGGTATGCGCTGGCGTCAGCGCTGGTTGAGGATACCCCCGCCCGATATGCCGATCTGCTTCAGGTATTTGGGGCTCTGGCGCCAGACGAGCAGGATGCGGTGCTGGATATAGTGTATGAAACGGCTCGGAGAGGGAGTGCCCCGGCAAAAGAGGCGCTGTGTGAGCTGTATCTCGTATGGGACAGCACCAAAGCGCTTGAACTGGCGGAGGGCGCGGGTTATGCGCCAGAAGAACCCGTACGGCGGGCCTTGTTTTTCTTCCTGGCGGGACAGTGGGACGCTTATGAGCGGCTGGATTTCAGCCATACGCTGATTGGCACGGCATACGAGAACGCGGCGCTGCCATTGCGCCGCCGAATTCTATCAAAGAGCCGGTATGCGGGGCGGACTGAGTGGCTGCAGCCCGCCAGCGAGGGCAAGCCCAGGCGCTGGCTGAAAGATTTGAACGATGCCGATTGGGACTATACCCTGGCGCAGTTGAATGAACGCATGGCATGGGATGAACTCTGGCGGCTGGCGCTGTTTGCGCCACCAGTGTGGGGAGTGCAGATTCTTGACAAGTTACAGCAGGTAAACTGGCAGCCAGAAAACCCCGATGAATTAGACCTGTGGCAGCGATTGGGGCATTTATCTGCGGCGTGCCGAACTAAAGCGCCAGAAATTTACCTGCAAAAGACGCTACACTCTCCCGAACAGAGCCTGACGGCACTGGCGGTCAGCCCGGATGGTCGGGTGATGGCTACTGGCTGTGCGGGGCAGGTTATTCAGCGATGGCAAATGCCGCGCGGCGACCGGCTGGAGCCGCCGATTATTGGCCCGGTGGCGCAAACCCGGGCGATGGTTTTCAGCCCGGACGGGAAATATCTGGTTGCAGCCAGCGGCGACCAGGCCATCCGCATCTATCGAACGGCAGATGGGAAGCTGGTCAAGACGCTCAGCGGGCACACAGGCACGGTGCGCGGGCTGGCAATTCATCCGGATGGGCGGACCCTGTTCAGCGCCAGTTTTGACGGGCAGGTGCGGGCCTGGCGATTCCCGCTGGGGCCAGACAGCCAGGTGGTTTTTGAGAGCGCCGGAGAACTCTTCGCACTGGCGATTGCCCCGGAAGGGGAACTGCTGATAACCGGCGGGGCAAATGGCGTACTGCAAACCATCCATTGGCCGACAATGCAAAAAGCCCATAATCTTGCAGGGCATAAAGACAGCGTTACGTGCCTCAGCCTGTCTGAATCGGGGCAGTTGGCCGCAAGTTACGGGCGTGACCAGACCCTTCGATTATGGAATCCAATCGGCGGGCGGGAACTGCGGCAAATGGTTGTGCCGGGAGCGGCGCTGACGGGAATGTGCTTTGACCCCGCGGAGCAAGTTCTGATGGGTGGCGGAATGGACGGGCGAATCACTTTTTGGAATACATCCACCGGCAGCGAACTGTTGCGTATTGAACGGCAGAGTAAGCCCATCATTGGTCTGGCGCTGCAACAATCGGAGGCGGTGTTGGTTACGGCCATGGCAGATGGCGAGATACTCTGTTGGGGCATTGAAGCCTTTCTGCTGGCACGCAGGCCGGTTGAATTAAGCTCACCCACACAGATTCAACAATTGGAGATTGATTTGGCCCGACCGAACCAAACAACTGCCATCCGCAACTGGCTGGCTTATCTGTTAGAATTGATGCGATGGAAGGGACGATACGATATTCAAATTGGTGAAACCCGTCCCATCCACCTGGGAGAATTTGACATTGAGCTTTAATCTTAAGACCACTCTCAAACGCCTGATGGCGCCACTGGACCTGGATGCACAGCGGCGTAAGAATTATATCAATGTGCAGGTTGATGGAGTTGGCGTGGGGCTGGCTAACGCAGCTTCGCCGTTTTTACCTGTATTTTTGGCCCGGCTGCAGGCGAGCAGTTACGAGATTGGGTTATTGAGTTCCATGCCAGCGATTACAGGTCTGCTGTTATCCATTCCATTGGGGCAGTTTTTACAGACGCGGCGCAATGTGGTGCCCTGGTACAGTGTGGCGCGGGTGCTGGTGATTGCCGGATATGCGCTATCAGGGCTGGCAGCGTTCTTTCTGCGAGGAGAGGCGCTGATCTGGGGTATTTTGGCTATCTGGGCGCTGGTTACCATCCCGCAAACCGTTCTGGCGATTTGCTTTTCAGTGGTGATGAATGCTGTTGCCGGACCTAACGGGCGGTTTGAGTTAATGTCTCGGCGGTGGATTATTCTGGGTTTTACCACTGCGGTGACGGTGTTTCTGATTGGGCAGCTATTGGACAACCCCAAGTTATCTTTTCCGGGGAATTACCAACTGGCCTTTTTGGTACTTTCGCTGGGCGGGGTGTTAAGTTTTATTTTTTCAAGACAGATTATCATCCCGTCGGTTGAACGATCACCGGACGAGAAAACAAACCCCTTGCAGAATCTCTCGCTGGTGTTTTCTGAAAAGCCATTTATCTCCTTCATCGTCAAACGGATTATCTACTCAGCCGGGATTTCCATGTCGCTGCCGCTGTTTCCCCTGTACTTTGTGCGGGAAATCCAGGCGACTGACAGTTGGATTGCGGCAATTGCCACGGTTCAATCGGCCATCATTATCGGCGGCTATCTGTTTTGGACTTTTCAGGGCAACCGGCGCGGTTCACGCACCGTGATGCTGTGGTCTACTTTTGGGATGGCGTTTTATCCGATCTTGACTGCATTGACGCATAAGCCAGAATTGATCGTTGTTTTTGCAGCCACGGCAGGTTTTTTCCAGGGTGGGATTGATCTGGTGTTCTTTGATGAATTGATGCGCACCGTGCCTGAGAAATACAGCGCGACGTTTGTATCATTCTTTCAGAGTGCGCAATACATTTCATCAATTGTGGCGCCCCTGCTTGGCACGTTTCTGGCTGAAGCCATTGGAATTGGACCGGCATTGATCATCTCTGGCATCATCCGGCTGCTGGGTTTTGCTCTATTCCTCTTTGATCGATCTGGAAAGAAGAAGCTCCCGGTATCACCGGAGGTAGAAGGAGCTGTGGTATGAGCACAGATGCTGGTAAAACTATTTTTTGCACACAGTGCGGTCAATCTTTGCCGGTGGGGGCCATGATCTGCCCCAAATGCGGATCAGTGGTAAGCCAGCCGACAACGCCCCAGGTTGAGTCAATTGACCCGGCCAGTGTGAAGGTAGCGGCACAGGAACCGCCCAAACCGGCACTATGCCAGAAATGCGGGCGAGAACTGGAGCCCGGCTGGGCAGCCTGTCCAAGCTGTGGGGATCTTGTCTCCCCAGAAGAGATTCAGACCAAACCTGGAACAGTCACGCCGCCGCCAACAGACAGCAAACCCAAGCGCAATGGGATGGGCTGGCTGCTGGGACTGGGGATTCTGGCGCTGGTGTTGGGGTGCGGGCTGATTGTGGCGCTGGGGTTTCTCTTCAACACCACCCAGAATTTATTGATGGTCGAGGGGGAACTGGACCAGGTTGCTCAAACGGCTACCGCGGCGCAGGCCGGACTGCAAATTACCCTGGAAAGCCAACTGGCAACCCAGAGCGCGGCGGAAGCGCAACTGCTGGACCAACAATCGGCGCTGGCGAATCAAGCGCTGGCTTTCAGTGCGACCAGCACCGCACAGGTTGCCGCAGATCAAGAGGCATTGCGGCTGCAGCAAGAGGCTTTTCAGGCTACGCTGAGTGCAGTGATGACCGAGGCAGGACAGGTGATTTATGGACCTGCCGATGGGGAACTGCTGCACAAGGTGGATGGATTCGTCGAAACGACCTGGGCGGATGTCAATGTCGCTAATTTGATCATTGAAGCGCGTTTCTATAATCCTTATGGCACTGAAGAGGGCCCCTGGGATTATGGTTTCATGTTCCGGCATACAGACACCAATGAACAATACCGGCTGGTTATCAGTTCTGATGGTCAGTGGCATTTCATCATCGCCCGGGGGGATGACCGTCCGGAGTTGGCGGTTGGGCCGATTGCAGATCTCGACCTGACGGCAGGAGGGTCTAACCTGGTGAACCTTTGGGTGAAAGATGGGACCGCGAACCTCTACGTCAACAACCAGTGGATTACAGCGCTGGATGTTTCTGAGAAAATTGTGGCAGGCGATGTGGCGGCATGTACTGGATTTTATACGGGTTATGAAATTGAAGGCAAAATCACCCGTTATGAAGGATTCAAGGTGAGTGAACTGCCGTAAGCGCGGCAAAAGGCTTTTTCGGCGGCCTGGTAGCCGGATGCAATCAACGATTTGTTGTGCTCGTCGTAATCTAAAATCCGGGCAGCGGGGAAGAAGTCTTCGGGAGCCACAATGGTCACACGCACCTCGCGGTATTTACTGAGGAGCGGATCGTTCAGCTCGCGGCCAATTTTGCCCAAGCGGTTGAAGGCTTCGATCAGGTCAATACGCTCGCGGAAAGAGGCCAACAGGACCCAGTCCAACGCATAAGTGATGGCCTCGCCAAAATCTTTTGGCATGATGGCTGCCTTGGCCGTGCCCAGATCTTCCTGCGTACGCCAGGGCGTCATCATCACCACGACAACTTCCATCACGTCTTCATCCGGGCGGTTGGCAGCAGCATCGAGTGCGGCGCCCATGGGCGTATTGGATACGAGGGCGCCATCCCAATAGATGGCGCGGGTTTCGTCGTCCACCGTCCAGGGGTAGACCAGTGGGATGCTGCAGCTTGCCAGAATGCGCTGGATGGTGATGCCAGGTGTGACGTCTGAACGGGGCTGGGCAGTGCCGCGTTTATAGATGGGACGGTTGCTGAAGACAGCCCGTTGGCCGGTGCTGACATTGGTCGCGTTAATCAAGAGTGTGCGCTGGCTTTGGGCCAGGCTCTGCTCATTAATTTTCATTCGTTCAACCAGGGTACGGCGCAGGGGGCCGGTATCCAGCAGGCTGCCCCAGCGCCCCAACAGCCAGCGTGAAAAGCGTCCCATGCCTGGCAGCAGGGCCGGGCTAATTTCTGGCGGCGGCGAGGTGGAAATATCTTTGGGGACGCGTGGCAACGATACACCAATCATCCCGCGCAGGACGCGGTTGGCAACGCTGCGGCTTAACCAGCTCATAGTGGGCGGCAGGCCCTGGATGTCCTGCTCACGCAGCCCGCGCCAGAGCTCGACCAGTTCTTCTCCGGAATAGCCCTGGGTAATGGCTGCGCCATTGACCGCGCCAATGGAGGTGCCCACAATAATATCCGGCGTCCAACTTCCCTGGTGTTCGTCATCTACACCGGGTTTGGAAGATTCGCACAGATATTTGTAAACGCCGGCATGGAAGGCGCCCCGACCGCCCCCACCCGAAAGAACCAACGTCCTAATAATTGTCACGGGAAACCTCCTGAAGGTTAAGCGATCAGGTCACCATCCCTGGAGAGAGGTGATCCAACCGATTGAGGTAGACCATATCGGTCCAGTCTTCGTTGAAATCAATGCGCGTGATAGCAGTGTTGTTCAGAACCATCCAGATTCTTTCGGGACGCTCGGCGCGGGCAGCAGCCCAGATGATATGATTATAAAAGCCGCCATGGCTGATGACCGCCACGCGATCTTCGGTGCTACCATGCCGGGCCAACAGATCATCGATCACGCGGCGGGCGCGAACCGGGCGCTCTTCTTTGGCCTCCATGGAGCGGTTCCACCAGCCGGTCTCAGTGATGGAATCGGGCAGAACAATGCGCGGATAGCGGGCCTGTAATTGGGCACGGGTTGCACCAGGCAACCCGTAGGGTTCATCGGTTTCAGAATCGTTGAGGTAAATGCCGCCACCTTCGTGCCAATCGGGCCAAACGGTGAGGGGCAGATCGAGCGCGGCAGCTACCACCGAGCCCGTGTCCACGGCGCGGAGCATGGGGCTGCAATAAAGGTGGGTAAGGCCAAAACCGCCGTGATTAGCAGCATCACGGCCGGCAGCTTGCGGGTCTGCCGGGGAACGCTGTAAATAATCAGCCAGGGCCCGGGCTTGCTGCCAGCCCATTTCGGTCAGTTCAGGGTCGGCACTGCGGCCATCCCAGGAACCCGTTGAATCGTACAGCGCGTTATTAGAAGATTGGGCGTGCCGGATAAAGTAAAACTGCATTGGGCGCGTCTCCTTGTCAATTTGTTCATCCTATTTTATTATAAGCTAAGCTTTTTGGGTTATTCTAAGGCCACAAACTTCAAGGAATTTTGATGACAATTTTACCGACCGGGAAATTACCGCCAAAACTACTGGGACAACTGCTGAACAATGCGCCAGTATCGCACCCGCGGGTGCGGTTAGGGCCGGGGGTGGGGCTGGACTGCGGCGTGATTGAAACCAACGGCATGGTACAGGTTTTCAAGACCGAACCCATTACTTTTGCAACCGATCAAATTGGCTGGTATGCTGTTCAGGTGGCGGTGAATGATATTGTGACCACTGGAGCAACGCCGCGCTGGATTATGTTGAGCCTGCTGCTGCCAGAGGGGAAAACAACCCCGGCGCTGGTTGAAACGATTGGGGAGCAAATTTTTACGGCCTGCCGGCTCCATAACCTAACGGTGCTGGGCGGGCATACGGAGATCACCACCGGCCTGGACCGCCCCATTCTGGTGGCGACGGTGGTGGGTGAAACAACGCCGGAACGGCTGATTACGCCGCAAGGCGCGCAGGTGGGGAACAAGATACTGCTCACCAAAAGCGCAGGGATTGAAGCCACAGCAATTCTGGCACGCGAAATGGCTGAACGATTACAGGATGCTCTCCTCCCCGAAGAGATTGAAGCAGCCCAAAATTACCTATACGAACCCGGGATCAGTGTTTGGAAAGATGCGCAGATTGCCCAACAAGCCGGGCGCGTGACCGCCATGCACGATCCAACAGAGGGGGGCATTGTGACGGCGCTGTGGGAACTGGCTGAAGCCAGTGACAAAACCCTGCAGGTCAAACCGGCGGCAATTCCCATCAGCCCAATCACCGAAAAGCTGTGCAGCGCTCTGAAGATTGATCCGCTGGCGGCGATCTCATCGGGGTCACTGTTAATGACTGCGGCGGCAGAAGACAGCCCAGCGATCTGCCGGGCGCTGGCAGAAGCAGGCATTGCCTGTGCTGTCATTGGAGATGTAAGTGAAGGACCAGCAGATGTGCAAATCAACACACGCTGCGGTCCGCAGCGGCTCTATCAAGTTGAGCGGGATGAGGTTGCAAGGTTGTTCGAAACCCCTATGCCTTAAACATCGGCTGACATCGCCAAATTAGGTATATCTACGGATTGATTTGGGGACGCAGAACCGGTATGGTTAATCTGGATTTGGTGTACGGATGATTTGAACCGCTGCTGGTGACCGCCAGAAGCACTTAATTTGATGGAGGTTAATGCGTGATGAAACGTTCAACTTTGATTATTGTGATTGGTGTGATTGCGGCGCTCCTTTTAGTTACAGCACAGGCTTTCGCCGCTGCCCCACAGGCTGACCTGACCGGTAAGCCCACCCCCAAGCCCCATGATAGACAAATTGATGATGACAAAGGAAAGCCGGATAAGCCATTCAAGCTTAATCAGGGCAAGAAAGAAGTTTATCACGGGGTTATTTTGAGCGTGGATGCTGCCAGCCTGACCGTCCAAATGGAGGATGGCACAACGGCTACGGTGGCTTTGACTGCCGAAACCCGGCTGCATGTGCCCACACTGGGGCTGACCGCAACCGCGGCGGATCTGCTGCCGGAGATGCGGGTGATGGTCAAAGCTCGCCCCGATGAAGCCGGGATACTGACAGCGCTAAGCGTGAATGTGATTATGGGGGATGGTGAAGGCGATGACGATATGGAAGAGCCCGAGCCAGGTGAGAGCGCAGGGATTGTGACTGAGTATATCCCCGGAACCAGCATCACAATTCAAATGGCTGATGGTGCTGTGATTTCATATGGGTTGAGCCCCAATGTAAAAATTGTGCCACATCGTCGGGCCGATCTGTTGGATGTGGGTGCTTCGGTCACTGTGGTATTGCGCGACGATATGACCGGCGCAATGCTGACCGCCAAAGGGATTGTTGTTCATCCGCCCGCCGGGGATGAAGACGGCGATTAACGTCAGCAGATCTCCAGTTTGCCAAGCAGCACAGGTCGTGGTAAAATCGATCTGTTCGCGTCCCTGTAGCTCAGCGGATAGAGCGCTGGCCTCCGGAGCCAGAAGCGGCAGTTCGAGTCTGCCCAGGGACGCCTCAAAGACGCCAAGAGGCGTCTTTTTTTATAGGATGAGAGTTTTATGTTATGAGCAGTTTATTCGAGTGGGTTTAGAGGGCTGCCTTCCGACAGTATGCCACCCGGACCTGGGAGGGATGGTTGGCACCGTTACCATAGATGACATGAACCTCAGGGCTGCGCAGTTCCAGTTCGAACTGCTGGAAAAGCAGGGCGGCGATCAGGGTCATTTCGTTCTTGGCGAAGTTCATTCCAGTGCACTTATGCATACCACCACCAAAGCCGACGATTGAGAACGGATTCTTGCCCTCGCCGCGCTCGGGCGACCAGCGCAGGGGATCAAAGCGCTGGGGGTCTTGAAAAACCTCTGGCATGAAATGCGAGTTGGCGGCATTGACGATCACCCGCCAGCCGCGCGGCAACTGGTAGCTGCCGATGCTCAGCGGCTCTTCCACTGTGCGCATCTGCAAATCGGCCGAAGGACGGATGCGGGTGGTTTCATCAATTGCCCAGGCGATATATTCAAGCTGATTGATTTTCTCCTGATCCAGCGATTCGCCGATTGTCAGTACGGCACCAATCTCGGCCTGAGCCCGGCTCAACGTTTCGGGGTGCTGCAGCAGCAGAGTGACCAGCCAGGCAGCTTGCCCGGCAGTGGTTTCGTGCCCGGCAAAGAGCAGCCCGGTGAAGATGCTGACGATAGTCGGGTCGTCCATGAAGCGGCCATCTTTGAGCGGGGTTTGCAGCAGGGTGGTGATCAGGTCATCGTAGCGCTCAGGGTGCTGGCGGCGCGCGCTGATAACCCCCTGAAACACCTGACGGATAGCAGCTTTGGCCCGGTCGCGGCGCTTGAACTTGGGCAGCGGCCAGTGCGGCGGCAGGAGCGGGTCGAGAGAGCGGCTGATGTCGCCATACATGGCCCAGAAGCCAGGGCCTAATTCGCGCTCGTAATCGGGGCCGATCAGAGCCCGCCCGGCGACAAACTGCGTCAGGCGGAGCATTTCGGCTGTCAGGTCCATTTCGCCGCTTACGCCCAGGCCATCCAGCCAGCACTGCACCTCGATGTTCATGGCTTGAACATATTGGGTCATGCGTTCGCGCCGGAAGACTTCCTGCAGGACCGGGCGCTGGTTGTAATAGGTCTCTTTGTTAGCCGTAAACAGCACTTCACCAATTGAAGCCTTGAGAAAGGTGTAAGCATCCTGCATGTTCAGGCTGCGGTCGGTCTGGGTATAAACGATTTTGTTGTAATCAGCTCCGCTGACTACCGCGGCATACTGCGGGCCAAGTTTGATGGTAAAAATATTACCGTGTTCGACAAAGCCGCGCCGAAAAAGGTTTTCACGGCTGCGCATCATTTCCAGGGCGTGGCCCAGAACGGGCAGACCACCGGATACCAGTGGGGGTGTAACTGGGTTCATATTAAATTCCTTTTCTGGTCAGATACAGAAGGGGGGGCTGTAAGGTGGACGACTATCTTAAGATTGAGTATAGCACGGTCTATTCTTCCCTGACGAAGATAGCGGCTGGTATAAGGTTAATCAAACTGTATCTATGACGGACTGAGGCGGAGAGAGGATGATGGATAGTTCTTACATATTCCCACCGCCGGAGTATTAGATTCAATCATAAGAACAAGGCCGAATGATTGCTAAAATTGTAGTGATATAATCTGGAATACTTCTGAGATCTATTTATTCTGCCGTTTACGGGATTATTATTCATGAGATTTAATTCATTGAAGCCTTACTTATCTACTCTAGCATCTACTATAGCGATTGTTCTATACCCCTGCTTGTTTATTTATTTTATAAATATTGAACAATCCAAGGTCACAGATATTTTTGGCATGGTTGGTTTATTTTTGGCGAATGCTGCCCTGATCTTCGTTCTCGCGTTTTTCTGGCTTCGTGATTTTCATAAGGCAGGCATCCTTACAAATATAATTCTATTGCTTATCCAAAATTTTTCGTTGATTGAAAAAGGGATAGCGTCGATCTTTCCAGCGGTGCATTATTGGCATATTGTACTAATCATCATTTTTGTTGCAGGAAATCTTGGAATTATTACACACCGGGTTCTGGCAAAGGAAAAAGCATTAAAAATCAATACGATTTTATTTTTTATTTTTGGGGGACTAATTGTTTTTAATGCTTTATCTGTAACGCCCAAAATTTATAGATTGATGACTGAAAAAACCGGAGCAACAGAGTTACAGGTTGAGTTATCGGATAATATAAACAATGTAAATGTCTATTATTTTATATTTGATGAGTATGGTGGATTAGATTGTTTGGAACGATATTGTGGATATGATAACTCTCCATTTTATCAATCTCTGGAAGAGTTAGGATTTAACGTTTCAAAGAACAGCAGAAATGGCACATATCAATCAACTGTTGAAATACCTAATCTTTTGAACTTGGACCATGTCAATAATGAATACATGACCCACGAAGCGATGGTTGCGGCGCTTGAAAATCCATATTTATTCAGATTGTTCAGTGAAAATGGCTATGCATTAAATGTTTTCCACAGCCATGTGCCTTACATGCCTATTGACGATTCGATAAGCGATTATTTGTTTGAAGTGAATAAGGGAGTTGTTGAAGACACATTACAGTACTATATTTTACAAAAAACAATCTATTATCCATTAACTCACCAGTCCTCTGGAAAAAAGATTACTGAAATTAATAATATGTTTCAATATGCGCGGGAATCTTGGAAGCTTCAACCAAATAATCTATTAACCTTTGGTTATTTTTATTTTCCCCATCTTCCCTGGTTTGTAGATGAATTTGGAAACCGTATGAATGTAGCCGATGCATTTAATTGGCGCAATTCTGATGCGTATTTAGGGCAATTAAAATATTGTAATACCAAGATTATTGAGATGGTAACAGAAATCATAGAGAAGGATCCTCAATCCATTATTATTATCCAATCAGATCATGGGTATCGAAGGCCTGTTTTTCTTGAAAAGGAATATGGTGAGACTATCGAGGATATGGACGCAGAGATGCCATATATGCTAAACATATTAAATGCGGTTTATTACAGAGGTGAAAAAATCGAGATTGAGTCGCTTACCGGGCTCGATACTCTGCGTACAGTTCTTAATCACCACTTTGACATGGAATTGGACATGATAGGAACTGGAGCAGGGCAATGAAACCAGGAAATCTGAAACCTACATTTTTATCCTTTAATATCCCGTGGCTGATTGTCTTCTTAATATCAACGCCGATTGTCCTCATGCTAGCTGGGAAAAATACAACTATTTTTTACAAGAAACTTGATGCAGGATACAATGGACGGGCTGGCGTTAACTGGTTCTACCAAATGGACAATCTTACACATGATGTCGAACTGGATGGCTGGGCATTCGCCGAAACCGAAAGAGATAACCCACATAAAAGTGTAAAGCTATTATTCGTCTCAGACGAATTATCCTATGAAGTAGATACAGAAGTATATGATGAGGCGTGGACAAAAAACTTTTATACGGATCTAAATGTGCCTGACGCCAGAAATGGTTATTACGCGAAATTCTCTCCCCTGGGTATGAAGAATGGTGATTATTCTCTATTTATGAAGGTCGTTGAAAATGAGTATGCTTCCGGAACGTTCTATTCGTATTCCGATTTCCGGAAAACCAATGACGAATTCATAAGATTAGAGAACGGCATCGAGGTAACCGACCTGGATTTCTCCAATGTTACAACCAGCAATGCAGTGAAATGGTATGTAGATGTTTGCGAAATACGAGAGGATAAGCTCTATATTTCTGGCTGGACATTGCATAAGCGGCAACATTCATTATCTAATCGTGTGTATCTTGAAATTATTAAACCTGACGGGACAATTGTATACTTTTCAACCTCTCGGGTCTTTCGAAAAGGGGTCGGGGAGCTGTTTGGGAACAATAAATTTAATATGGCTGGATTCTGGGTGGAAATACCCTTAGATTCTCTTGGTGAAGGTGAAAATCATATATCTATGATGATTGGGACCAAATACCGTGCTCCTATCGATTATCAAATCAATATAATTAAAATTACTCAAAAATGATAATTGGAGTGTTCTGTTTATTGAGACTCCAACAGTCGATCTAGGTGTTGTTGTAATTGTTGGCGTGTGTAATCCAATTATTGTGCAGGAAAGGCTGCCAGAGGTATTTCTAAACATGCGTCTGGAGCATCGCTTAATGCAAAGGTGGAAAACTCGGCAAGGCTCAGGCCGCTTGCATAATCTGGGTTGGCGTGGGTGTCATCCTTACATCAGGGATTGGTGTGGGGGTGATTGTTTGAGTTTGCGCACAAGCACAAATCACGATGGTGCTCATAAGCAGAATCAAAACGAGATGCGGTCGAGGTTTTAAGGGTTTAATCATTTTAGGGGTTGTGATGGGCAATAGCGTAAAATTCTTTCTGTAATTTCTACCCCCAAAAGTGGTAGGTCTGGTA